>WLWD01006112.1_pt1 | contig 109429 bp, 95 predicted proteins | sample 6712731 | NCBI WGS metagenome assembly WLWD01 (sample SAMN12718690, study PRJNA576275) | sponge metagenome | isolation source: marine sponge | host: Mycale hentscheli | place: New Zealand: South Island, Marlborough, Capsize Point | collected 2014-11-01 | reverse complement strand
GGGAGAGAACCAATTTTTGAAAAAAAATTATAAGGATGAATATACCAATACACACAATACAGCTTATAGATCAGCTGCATGCTAACTTATGCTATTCATTCATAAATTAATATTCAAATTTTATACAATCAATCATTAATAGTTGTAAAATTTCATTAGCTTTTGACCTAAATAAAATATATTTGGTCCCTTCCCTGTCGCTAGCACTGAATCCGCCCCTGTAAAATGTGCACTATCTTGACTTGCTGGATCAGCTAATTTTAAAAGACACAATCTGTCAGTCACTACACCTGAATCTAAAGAATTAACCTACTACTTATTTATGCGACTGCACCCACTATTTGTGAACAAAATATTGCAAAATAACTGTGATAATAATAAATTTATTTTAGTTTGCTGATAACAAACACAAATGAAAAAAACATGTTTAGATGATGATGGTGGTATGAATGCAATTGGCCATAACCAGAAAGACACTACCTAATATACGTACAGTGATTACAATTACTAAATTCATTCTATACAAAACTGTAATTCATAGGTACCGATAAGGCAACAAGTAGGTAAAAGGATGAATTAATAATTCATGATTGGCATCATAAGCATAGAAAAATATGTGGATATCGATTGTGCAGGTCATAATGATAATGCATGCTGTAATATTGTCTGCCATTATTTGTGCAACTACCAACAAAAGGATTCCCCATAATAGATATTTTAGTTAGCAATTTTCCTGGTGATCATACCATCTGACTCAGAGCAACAAGGCACTCCTTTATATTTCAAAGCATCATGTATGACAAGCTGTAATGAATATTAAATCTTCCATTACTGTATTTTTACCACTACTTTCACAGCAAATTAATTATTTTCATAGGCTAGAGCATATTCTTGGCTCTGGTCAATTTGGAGAAGTGTACAAGGCCACATGGACTGTAGATGAACACAAGCTGGACATAGCAGTTAAAACCTTGAAGTCTGAAGCACCAGCGGATGATGAGATCAAATTTCTACAAGAGGCAGCCATCATGGGCCAATTCAGACATGACAATGTTATCAAGATGTATGGAGTAGTTACCATAGGAGAACCTGTAAGTTAATAATTAGTGTCATCTTTCATCTGAAGAAACAGGCATGTTTGGTGTTCATTATAAAGGGGAAAGCTTATTTACTGGTTATTGTTGAGTGTGATATAATCTTAGACAAAGTTTTGACAACTGCCACATATGTAATTCTTACTTAATTTCCTCATTCTTCTTCATTATCACTTGTATGGTATAATAATATATTTCACTTGAAAGTTCCGTGTGAATTTTATTTCTGCTATGAATTAACTGATAAATAATATGTACCTAAATTATTTTATGGATTGACTATAGATACTCATATGTCTGGAAATTCTGGATAATGGAGATTTGCGTGATTATCTATTGTCCTTTACTCCAAGGTGAGCACATCAATCCATTAACATTCCAACTCATATTAGTTGTGATGATTACATTTTTCATTCTCTGCTGAAATAATTATTATAGCAATTTTTATCGTTCTAACAGCCAATATTTATGTTTATTAAAACTTAACCCATTTAAGTTTAAATTAACATAATATTGGCTATTAGAACGACAAAATTTGCTGTGATTATAATTCTTTCTTTTATTAGTGGAAGTAAATATGAAGATTTTGTGGAACTACATCTAAAGTTTCTGAAGTTTGCAAAGGACATAGCAGCAGGCATGGCGTATCTCTCTAAAAAATGTTTCGTACATAGAGATTTAGCAGCCAGAAATATACTTATAAACAAGTACCTCACGTGCAAGGTATTGGACTTATATTGACTATTTAGTACATGGGTGTTATTGTGTTAACCAATCTATAGGTTGCTGACTTTGGCATGGCTAGAAACTTAATGGATGATGACTACTACACCTCTAGTGGAGGGAAGATACCCGTGAAGTGGACAGCACCTGAAGTGAGTTAAATTTATATAATTATTAGTGAGGCAGTTTTTATTAAAAAAAATATTATGCTTCACTTGAAAATTATATATGCTTTAGATTGCTATGGTTACTATACTTCATTAGTGTATACCAATGTGTTCATACTCTTGCACAAATTAAGGGACAAATGAAAAATTTTGGTGATTTTACAACAATACTATATTTGTTTAAGGCTCTATTATACAAGAAGTATTCCACTGACAGTGATGTGTGGAGCTATGGTATGGTGCTGTTTGAGATCTGGTCTGTGGGAAGGAAGCCATTTTCTTGTCTTAATAACAATCAAACACTTACACTCATTCAAAAGGGATTCTGCCAAGCTCCTCCCCCAGGGTGTCCTCGTGCTATTTATGCTCTTATGGTGGACTGCTGGTAAGAATGCAAAGCTATGTTACTAGTGATGTGCTTGAGCACAAATGGTGAGCGAGCCTAAAGCTCACTATTATTATATGATTGATTTTAACTTCTAACACTCAAAGCTACAAAAAATAATGTCGATTTTTTTAATTATGTTTAATCGGTAAAAGTATTTAAATGCCATAGTAATCACTCGCCGCAACTGTTTGAATTGAAAAAACAACAGCCAAATAATACATTTTATTTAAACCTTCGATATTCTTTAGCTAAGTAAAAGCTGTAACTCATAATACTTTCACACAACTGGACTTACCTACACAATACTAACCTACGTGGTTAGTCTAGTGGACAATAATTTTTCAAGTACTGTTGCGTACCACTTATAAACATGACAGAGAGCACACTGAATTACCCAAATAGAAATGGAACTCCGATAGGTTTTCAAGTTGTAACTGCACCTGCAAAAGAATTCAAAATGATAAACCATTCAATTTCTAACGGTGATGGGTAATGATCCATAAACCGGAAGATTCTGTTTAGTGAAGTTTGGGACGGGATGGACCACCAAGCAAACACAAAAATACGCGAAGGTCAAAGTACTAATGACATACGTACGTCCCCACATATAAACAAATATCCCCGATTTTCAATTGAGTTACCCCTGATAGTGTCTCGCTCGCTCGCCAATTAATTTATAAATTTTGCACAGCAAATCTTAAACTGCTTTTAGCAATTATCCCTTAATTCTACCAATTACATAGCAATCTGCGCTTGCTCACATGTGTAATACAATTCCTTGATTGAGAATTTTTTTTAGCTATTATGTGTAGTAGGCCTTCTATTATTATTATATGGTTAAAAAAATCGTTCTTCCTAATTAAGGAACTTCATTATAGGCATGACCACAACAGAATGCTTGTAATGGGTAATCGGGGAGGGGGAGGGGGATTGCTGTGTGTGTGAGCATGTGTGTGGGTATGGGTGTATGTATAGCATCGGCTGCCATTTATCAACCAAAACATTTACACGTGATCTATCTTCTTGCCCACATGTCGCCCAATGATAGAGTTACTACCAAAACTAGTCTTGGACTTCGAATTTTTCATTTGAGCGGCAGAATTTTTTGCATAAACAGCTACATCTGAGATAATAGCTTTTGTACTGGACTATTTCAAATTCTATGATCTAACCTATTATGATTTTATGTTAAAATACAACAAGAATTGGTACCAATTCAGATCTAATCATATCCTTATTTGCATAGTTATCATGCAATATAAGAAAAAATAGGAAAAGTATAGGGTGTAGAATTTATTTTTGTATAGTTTGGACAAAGTCTCTTTTGACCTTAATCAACTAGGATCTGGGATAATCTCTTCCAAACATCGTTCAGGTACCCACCGGTCAACAAGCACAACACAGCCACTTCTTCCCATCTTGGTAAAGAAAGACTAACAAAAATAACAGAAAACATTACACATTCACAAGCTCTGCATCACTATTGTTTTTTGTGTTTCTGTGAAAATCCATGTAAAGTACGCCAGTTGTAGGATTTTTCCTGAATGTCCACATACTATGCAGTCAATAATAGTACCCGGAATAATCGATAAGTACCAGTCGATAATAGGCAGCTTATGCTTTAAGTGCGTGTTAGAGGTAACAGTTATGTTAAAAAGAATACATGTACATGATTTTTATTAATGTTTTAAATTAAATTATGTTAATGCATAATAATCACACAAAAATTCACAGTGATGTTATTAAATTCATTAAATGAAAATGTGTGTTAATATTGTTAAATTGTTAAAAATGTTAATATCAATATTCTAGGAATCCCAAGCACCAGCAGAGACCTAGTTTCACTACCATATGTCAGAGGTTGAATGAGTCTCCAGAGAAGTTGCTGTACTGGTCTCCCAGTGATGACAGTCTCTCATCTGCAGTAGGAGTGTGTGGAGCTCCTCTATTAGAAGCAGAAGACCTTCACTCAGACCTTCAAAAGAAATACATGACTTAACTTAACACTTTTATTACAGCACTAAGATTTGTTACCACAATAATTATGATTGTGATTGCAGTTAGCTACACTCCTTCTTTGTGACAATGCAGAATTGATATAAAATTGAGGTCATAATTTAAAGCACCCTACTTTAGTACTAACTGTTTACAGAAAAGAAATTAATTATAATTAGTTGATGGAGCTCTATTCTTTTTCAGTCCCTACAGTCTTTAGAAAAAGTGTGCAGAAGAATTATAAGAGACTGCTAGAGAATACGAAAAGATGATAAGTCATAAAGCTCTTAAGAATAGTAGCTCTCATAAAGCTCTTAAGAATAGTAGCTCTTTATTACTAAAATGGGCTCTTTCTTCAAGTTAGTTGTACTCTCATTACATCATTCTAAGAGAATATAATTCCCTATATAGAATAAGCTAAATAACTAGCTGTCTTTAGCACTCTCTTTTAGTCTCTTTACTCTCTTCTAGTCTCTTTTAGTCTCTTCTAGTCTCCTTCTCTCTTTAGTCTCTTCTAGTCTCTTCAGTCTCTTCTAGTCTCTTCAGTCTCTCCTAGTTTCTTCAGTCTCTTCTAGTCTCATTAGTCTTTGCTGCAACATAGGCTTATTTTAATCAATACAGAATTAAATATGGCGACCAAATATATTTAAATTCTGTACTGTTAAAAAAAAGCCTGTGAAAGAGAGAATACATCTAATGAGGAAAAGAAGGCTGAGAAAGAAATTGTGAAGTGATAAATTAGCAGAGTAAAAAAATTCCACAGATAAAAAGAATCTTTGAAAAAAGAAGTTTGTGTTGGTCTGTGATAGCAAGACTGTAGCATAGCAGTATCCCTTAAGAGTATAATACAGAATTGAAGTGTTTGGTTGCCGTCTGGTTGTTGTAGCAGCTCAGTGGCTGAGTGCTTGTACGTTAAGCAAGCGATCCTGGGCTCGATTCCTAGTGGCGACTAAATATATTTAATTCATTATTGTTTTAAAAAAAGCCTGTGAAAGAGAGAGAATAGCTACATCTTTTATTCATTTCATCAAAATTTTACATCAAATGTCTATTGATAATGCAGCTAGAATGAAATAGTCTAGCATGTTGCACTGAATTAAAAAAAACATTGGTGTGTTACGCATGGTTACTCACTTATCTATCACCAACAGATGACACCCCTAATTATAAAAGTGTGATAATAATACTTGTTTTGTAAGTGTATTAAAATACTTACAGGCTCCATGAATCTGCTTTGATAGCATTGTACTGTCATCCCAAGATAACTTCTGGAGCACAGTAACTGTAGGATCCACTCTCCATCTTTAGGTCTTGATGAAGCCTTAGCAAAAGTACCTCTTTCAAAGGATTTACCTAGAGTGTACCCTAGAGCCTCTGGACAGGGCATATACTCCGAACATTAAAGGATATAAAGTTGTCTCCGATCCACAATCGAATGCTCACGATCTCCCGTGTACGTGTCGGAGAGTGAACGGTAGCTAGAAGGTCACAGTGTAGAAGTCGATTAACGAATAATAGCTCAACAGTAACGCAACAAACGATCACAACCCGTAAAGAAACCCAATTCCAACCAAGTGACAGCGTTACGTAGTGTCGAGCTCATTTTATACTCGCTCCAGACGCTAGACGCTAAGTTGTGAGCATGCCCAAAATTCTAGCGCGAGCGTTGAAGTTGGCCAAGCAATACGCAAAATGACGGTATCTTCTTCAATACCTATCTTCTTCAATACCAATCAAATCTTACCGCCCTGCATGTGCTTAGCTTGGTGTCAGTCTCACAAGTGAACCATAATATAATCATTCAAATGTGTGACAGTTAAAGTTCCAGTACTGTCAGACTTACGAAAGTTTCAGTCTCCCACACAATCTATTACCAACAGACCCTGGAAATGATCTAGGAATAATTTCTGGGGTTTTGGGTAATCCTCAGGAATTGTGCTGAAATTGCACCAATTACTACATGACAAAATTCAAGCTATCAATTTGAAAGAATTTGTGTGGAAAAACATTAAAGTAAACATTGTAAAGTGTTGAAGAGAGAGTCAGTGCAGGAATGCCAATATCAACTATTATTCTTTAGTCTAGAAGCACTACTGCAAACATCATTCTATCACTAGCTACAATGTTTCTCATTGATAAATTGAAATTCATTTCAAACTGTATTTCAAATCTAGAAGTCTGCAGCAAAATCATTTTGTTTCTTTGGTGGCAGTGGCTGTCTATGGCCATAGCGTCATAAATATAATATATAGAGAGAAAGTTATTAAACAATAAATGTGATACAACAGAAATTTAAGAACATTATTTTAAATCAAATAAATTATTTTAAAAAACTCAATCATTGTGAGTGGGTTAAGATCATATTTCGTCATATCGGTAAAAATCGTCAGTGTCCTTCTTGTCGATAGAAACATTATCTTCCTCATCAATCCTGGTGGACGGAATGAAATCTAGACCATCAATATCTGCTAATGGGATCACATCATCATCTCTTGAGCTATATTGTGTAGTCCCTTTCTTATGTCCTTGATTCCTCCTTTTCCTCGTGAAGATCACAATGAAGCAAATCAAACTGGTAAAGAAGAGGAGTAGAACCACAGCAGCAGCACACACCAAAATGATCTACTCTTGTGGTCAACAAATTGAGAACAGCTAGACAGATAAATATCAAGTTAGTTGTGGAATTTGCATTCATGTGTACATTCATATGAAAATTATTACTACTGCCTCATTATACTTTTTTATAGCATCTTTTTAGCTATACTTCCATTCTATGAAGTAAAAATAACAACCCAGAGAATGATTGTTATAATAATATGAAATTTTTTCTCTTTTTAACAGCCAAAATTTTAATTATAAAGTTGTAATTAAAGTATTGACTGTTAAAAAGAGAAAAAATTCCTATTATTATATTTATTTCAGCCGAGAATGACTGAATCAATGATTATGTTTATAATAAAAAGAAGTAAAACAACTAAAATACATTTTTTTTTCATTTCATGTTTTACTTGGTCATTTTAATATAACTTTGGACATTAAACTTAGTACAGTATATTTTCTAAACCATAATCTTGCCACCATAACCACAGTATGTTCTAGTAGTGAGGAGTAAGATTGTCAATCACTGATTACTAATTATTCTACACTCATCTCAATAATTCCTCCTTCCCTTACCAGTTTCCACTCAACTCACAATTTGATTCCTCACTGGTGACTTCCAGCATGGCTCTACTTGTGGCAGATGAGATGAGAAGAGCTGCATGCATTGTCATGACATCCTCAGATGGAACATCTGTGGTTTTGAGGATTGGTTGAACATCAATTATCAAATTCCTGCAACGCACAGCCCCCTCAACTATCACAGTGATTTTTGAGGAGACTTCTCTTACAAAGTAATTGGGTAGCTTAAGTTCAAACTGTCCAAATTGCTCAAATACCCGCCTTCCTCCTAGAGTGTTATTCCCAGAGCTGAAATTGGCAAACTCTAGCACCTTACCCACAATACTTTCTACACCTTCAGTTTGGTTTGAGCCAGCCATGGTAGCTGATACTCATACCATGATGGTCTCATTATCTGTCACTGAGACTGATTAAAAGACTGGAAACTCCATGGGAGATGTCACTGAAATAGAAGGCTTATTACTTGTAATGCCATCCAGGTGGACTAATTGTCTGTCCAATGAGTCATCCATCCCATTATAGTGAGTCATTGCCCGTCCCATCATCCTATGTTATTGTCTATTAATAACCCTTTCACAGAAAGAAGTAGATAAAAATAGAAGAAAAAGTATTTATGTAGACTAAAGAGACTAGAAGAGGCTCGAAGAGAATAATAGAAGGAACTAAAGACACTAGGAGAGACTAGAAGACTAAAAGAGACTAAAGAGACTAGAAGAGACTAAAGAGACTAGAAGAGAATAATAGAACTAAAGACACTAGGAGAGACTAGAAGAGACTAAGAGACTAAAGAGACTAGAAGAGACTGAAGAGATTAGAAGAGACTAAAGAGGCTAGAAGGGATTAAAGAGACTAGAAAAGACTAGCTAAAGAGACTAAGAAGAGAGTAAAGAGATTAAAAAGGCTAAAAGAGACTAAGAAGAGACTAAACAGATTGTAAGAGACAACTAGTTATTTAGGGAATTATAATTCTATAAATAACTCTTGAAATGATGTAATGAGAGTAAAACTTACATGAAGCAACAACCCTAAAAGGATGAATTATTAGGAACCACCGGAAATCGCTCCGTTATTGGCGCTGGTGTACTGCAACTGTGCGCATTAATTTCAGAGCTCGCGTAGTGTGACAAGGTGTGGCTTAAAGAAAAATGCGCCTATTGTAGAGTATTTGCCCTTCTAAGACCTCCGAAGAAATGAACATTTCCTGGCCAGTGCTACTGATACTGAGTCTGTTGGGTAAGCCATAAACTTAAATAGATATATTTTCTGACAAGATAATTTTTATAAGCTTAGCTATTAGCTATGTACCTAGCTATATGATAATTATCTTGGTTGTCCTACATCTATTCCTGAAACTGCAAGATGAAAATCTTTAATTCTAAGAGACTTGCCTCCTAAGTGTTCTTGTAATCGTGTGTGCAGGAGAAACTGCATGGAGTGAGGTTTGTCTAAATGCTTTGAATACAAACACTGCAAGTGGAGATCCTCCATTTATAAATGACAACAGCCGTGCACTACCTGCGAATAGGGAAGTTCAGGCCATCATCACTACATATAATTTCTCTTGTTGTGTGAATGTTACTTCATGGGAGACGTACATGAGACCTAGAAATGGCAATTATGACATAACATTCCAGATTTGGAGGCCCTCACCAACCATACAAGAAAATGGGTGTTATAGTCTAGTGGGGCAGAATGTTTTCACAAGTATAACATTTATGAATAATGTCCCAGTCATTCTGGTCCCTCAAGATAATTATGTAATAGCACAAGCTGGAGATGTAGTAGGATACTCGACTAACAGTAGAGGTAACAGAAATGAAGGAATTCAGTTGGACCAAAGAGACGAATATTCCCAAAACATGGTCTGGTATCACCCTCATGATGGCTCTTTAGAGATTGGGAATCAGAACTGTCCATTCCCAATTGGCAGTGAAGCAGACAGAATATTACGTACTTTAACCCACGCCGCTCCAATGCTTAGAATCAAAACAAGTAAGTCATTTTGTATACAATGAAGCACAAAAATTAAATCGATTTTTCATTCAGTTATCACAGATGTTTGTACCAGTGACCTCATCAATCCATCATCTGCCACTTCAATGAACTCTGTACTGCCATCAAGCTATGTTGTCTCTCCAACTGCATCAGAGATACCAAACCTTAACAAAGAAAGCAACAGAGGGAGAACATTGATAGCCATCATGATAACCACAATAGCAGCAGTGACTTTGGTATCATTTTTCACTGTGATGCTATTACTTCTTCTTCGTAAAAGGAAAAGAGCATCCATTCAAATTCAATCAAATTCTGAAATTTTACTCGACTTAATCAATCCTAATTATGCATGTAAGTTTTAATGTGATTTTTTTTTATGATTCTGATAGTAATTGTTACATCACTAAATCTCCTGCTAAAATCCACAATGGTTGAGATGATTTACTGTAGTCACACTGATCATATCATTGTATGAAATGTTTAAACTTGAAACTCAATATAATATATAAAATGTATTTATTTATAGTACCAGAATTCAGTGACAAACCAAAAGAATCTGTCAGAACAAAGCCTAAACAATGGAAGCCCACCTCAGAAAAGGACTCCGTAAAATTCCACAACAAGACTAAATCAGTAATTTACAAGAAGGAGAAAGAGATAAAGTGTAGAAATCAAGTGCAATGTGGTAATATTTCAGAAGCTAATTGTGCTCAACGTAGACATCCACAGAACAGTGAAGACCAATCAGCTGATGCCACCACAGGCTGTACTACTTCAACAAACGAAAATATTTACCATATCTTAGAAGACCCAACAAGTTCTTCTACATCCCATAGTGAAATAGACGAAGGAATGGCCTCCGGATATGACGTTCCCATTGATAATTTGGTAATCACTCAGTGCATCATAGATGTAGGAATGATTTTTTAATGTTGGAGGGAGGTGGGGGGAGAGGGAGGGAGGGGGGGGGGAGGGGCAGCACAGCATGACAAGTACCAAGCTATACTTCAGGAAGTATTTCCACATGCAAAGATTTTTGTGCTAGTTCACAGACACAAATTTAGGCGAAGTCTAAAATACCTAATTGTTCTTTTGCCTTTAGCTAAATGCCTGTAATGTATGTAATGTACGTCTTAGTGATTCTGACCTGAGACTCAAAATATTGGGGGGAGGGGAGCATATGTCCCCAGTGCCACACCAGTTCCTACACAATATGTATATAATTGTGTATTTATAGTGCATAATAAAAAATGCATAGTAATCAGGTTATATTGTTTTTCCATTTAACTTGCAGAAATCTAACCACAGAAAGTTCTTTGAGTCTGAAGGATATTATGTGCCTACTTTGGTAAGTCAGTGGGATGTAATACTGTAAGAGAAGCATACTTTACAAATCTCTGGGTTACAATGGACATCTATATTAGTCCATTCTACTAGTCTAGCAAGAAATTAACTATATATAGATAGTCTCATGAGTAACTAATCTAAATTTGGCTTTGTAGGAAGAACGCAATGAATATGGCCTACATTACAGTGAGTATCAGAAGCAGGTAAGTATCCTGATTGTTTCTTTTTTTTTTAGCTATTTTTTGTCATTTTCCTTCAGGCTTACACTTGTTATGTAATTAAATGTGGCCCCCAATGGCTAAAATTACAAATTCATACAATTCTATGGTTAAACTCACATTGTGCAGCACCGTTCAGTGCACTGACTATTTCATGCACCCTATAATTATACCAATCTTGTAAGCAGAAGGAGAATTATAAACTGCTACACATCTGTAACTGACAAAGAACTTGATAGCTCAATGATTGAGCTCAATCAGCAAATATCTAATTTGTAAAATTTTCAGTCATTAAAAATGTAAAATGTATGCCATGAACAATTTAAAGAAAGTCAATATTGCCACACAGATTTGCTTGATTATTCACCCAAAACTTATAGACTGGTATTTCTAGTATCCATATTCGTTTACTTGCCCCATTCTCTCTAGACAACCTTGAAAATCCATAACAAAGGATATTTGAATTGTTCCCGAGTGTAATATTGTCTTATCATACATCAAATCTCAAATGTGTAATGAGTTGGGAATGTCTAACATGCATTAATAATATATTTTTTGTTCTAACCTTAATTCCTAGAGAAAGTACAGCAAACTCAATTTTTTTGAAGAAGAGGTGATTTATTGGACACCAGCTAACACTACTACTGAACTCTACTCACAGTTGGCATCAAAGAAATATAGAGAAGTACCAAGACACCAGTTGAGGTATTAAGTATTGCCAATTTACATTCTCTGACTGCTGAAAAACTAGTCATACCCCTTTCTGGATGCATCATCTTGTAGTAGTGAGCATGCATGAGTTACTATTTTAACAGACAGCTTATTTTTTAGGAAAAATATTTTTTCCTAAACTTTGATTTAGACTTTTGATTGACGGACACACCAGTCAGGAGTGCAATTATTAGCTAACTTTATGATGAATAGAGGTAGTAGTGTCATCTTTTTGTTCAGATATGTATATCATTGCATGTATTAGTTTTACATTAGGCAAATGTCACTTACTCATAACACAATATGTACTTCAGGCTACACGAAACCTTAGGTTCTGGTCAATTTGGCAAAGTATTCAAAGCTACATGGGATATTCACCCCTATAAGTTGGAACTAGCAGTTAAGACCTTGAAGACTGGCGCTTCAGACAAAGATCGTGTCATGATGCTTCAAGAGGCAGCCATAATGGGCCAGTTTAACCACACCAATGTCATCAAAATGTATGGAGTCGTCACTTTAGATGAACCGGTAGGTTGTAATGAATATTTTTGACAGAGATTATGCTTTTTTGTTTTTTTTTGTTGTTGTATTTTTGTAGTGCACGTTAGAGAATGGCTTCGTTTTATTATTATTTGGCTCCAATAAATTATGGCCGCAAAATTAATTGCCATTCTGTTTAAACAGTACTGTAAGAACATAATTAGCAAGCAAGCGAAGCGAGTGAGACACTATCAGGGGTAACACAAATTGAAAATAAGGGATATTTGTTTATATAAATGTTTGGACATACTTATGTCATTTTATAAACTTGGACCCTGGCATTTTTGTGTTAGTTCAATGGTCGACCCTGTCCCAAACATCACTAAACAGAATCCTCTGGTTAATCAATCATTACCCGTATCATCCTAGAAATTTAATTGTTCACCATTGTGAATTCTTTTGAGGGTGCAGTTAAAACTTAAAAACGTACCGAATTAGTGACGGTGGTAAGTTAATGCGCTATTTGTCATAGTTATAAGCCCTACACAACAGTATTTACTTGAAAATTCATTGGCCATTTGACTAACCATGAAGGTAAGTCTTGTGTAGGTATGTCTAGTTGGGTGAAACTATTGTGCGATCGAGCTACTACTTAACTAAAGAATATCACAAATAAAACATTTAAATCTTGATTTGTTTTGTTTTTGTCTGTTTTTTGTTTTTTTTCCAATTCAAATGGTTGTGGCGAGTGGTTACTATGGCATTGATTCCCCTTTACCATATATAAATAATTTAAAAACTCGACCTTTTTCTTTTAGTAGCTTCAGTGTTAGAAGTTAAAATCAATCATTTAACAATAGTTGTAGTTTTAGGCTCGCTCGTCTTTGTGCTCAAGCATATCAATAGTAAAAGTTTATTGGTATGACAGAACACAGTAATAAATCTGCACACCCCTATGTTATATAGGTTTACTGCGATGATACTCGAACTGTAAGAGGCTAATCACTTCTATCAGTTATGATATGTCTTTTATTATATTATATTTTCCTATGTGAAGACAAGAAACAGAGTTATTGTAATAATAGCAAATGTTCTCGTTCTTACAGCCAATAATATAAAACTTAACCCGATGTTTCGACTTCTTGCCGACCCTCTTCTCTTCGGCAAGAAGTCAAAACGTTGGGTTAAGTTTTAATTAACAATATCATTGGCTATAAGAACGAGAAAATTTGCTATTATCATAATTATTTCAGCCGAGAATGACTGAATCATTGAAAGAGTTAGTGTAGAATGAATTAATACATCATCTAATGATTCAGTCAGTCTCGGCTGAAATAATTATAATAATAGCCAATTTTCTCGTTCTAGTTTAATTAGTTCTAAAATTTAAATTTTGTGTAATCCAATATTGTATTACTTTTGTATTGTAAATTAGAGAATGGCTTCTAATTTAATTAGCATAATATTGGCTGTTAGAATGAGAAAATTTGCTATTGCATCATTACTTATATTTTTTTAGATATACATCTGCTCAGAGTATCTGGAAAATAGAGATTTACAAAAATATCTTGGAAGTCTAAAATTAAGGTAAGATACTGTCTTGATATGTTCACAAAACATTATTGTAAAATTATCACACCTTCCACAACTGTGTATAACAAGTAATATTCCAAATGCAATAATAAAACAGCTAGAAAATATTAATTTCAGGTAATGGCAAACAGCTTTCAAAAATGTTGTTCATCTAAATAAACATCTATAGACAATTAAACAATTTACATTATATATAATTATTTTCTTTTTCTTGTTTTTTCCTTGCAGTGGAACGAGACATAGTGATTTCAAAACCACACAGCTAATGTTCCTCGGATTTGCTAAAGACATAGCTGCAGGAATGAGTTACCTCTCACAGAAGAAGTTTTTGCACAGAGATCTAGCAGCCAGAAACATACTTTTAAGCAAAAGTCTCACTTGCAAGGTAAGTAGTATAAATATTAAACAGTAGCTATGGCATGCAGCTTATCAGTTTGGAGCTGTAGTATATTGTACTAGCAAGTACCCTATCACAAAGTAGCGCTCAGCGCACTAACTTGTGCAAATAGGGAGTAGTAGCATTATTTATTTATATCCATTGGTTTCCCTCTCTTGCTTTTTTTTTTCCTCAGCCATCCTGGCCCTGTTTATCTTATTCCTCTTTCAACTCATGGATTCCCTTGTCCTCCTCTATCTACCTCTCCAGCTCCCCAGTATCTCTGTCCCTTTGTGTGTATTATTTTCTTTCACTTATTCATTGAAGCAGTTTCATCAGTCAGCTTTCTCTTATACCCATTATGGTTGGCTACTGTAGATGTACACTCTTTCCCAACTCAGTTCAGTGACCCAGTGTTCAGTTTTCACATTATGCAATAGGATAATAAGGCACTTCAAGCTAGACTAAGCTGTTAGGTAGCCCCGATGGTTTAATAGTTAGTGTGCACACCCAGGATTTGGAAGGTGCAGGTTGGAATCCCGAAAGTGCCTTGTTTTTTTCCCTATTTTCTCCCTTGTCAAACACTTTTCCCATTTAGGTAATGACGACGCTTTACCAACTCTTATCAGCTCATGAATTATGCATGAATAAACACACCGTAATTCATCGGTCATCCTCATTACTGACACACAAGTGTATTATATAGATTGAATCAATTATTATGACAATAAGGAGTTCAGCAAGAAGTCGAAATGTCAAGTTAAGTTTTAATTCATTCAAACTGAGAAAGTTGTTATTATTATAATTGCTACATATCATGAACAACCATGGCAGTAGACATTTTCCACTATTAAAAATGTAGCAAATGCAGCTCATGAGTGTCTTCCTCTAGGTTGCTGACTTTGGTATGGCCCGGAACTTGATGGATGAACTGTACTATACTTCAAGTGGAGGCAGAATACCAATTAAGTGGACTGCACCTGAAGTAAGCTACATTATTTATTGAAGCTGATTTAAAGGGGTGTTTATTTTAGCACATATGTGTGTGTGGTTGTGCTAACACATATTTATGTTGTAAATTAGCTAATTGGCTAAAGCTATGGGCGTGGTAATGTGATGACACCATATGAATGTACTTTGGGTATTTTATAACAGTTATGTTGGATAGATACAGTTTTAACTATGTGGTACCATGAAATGTTGCATCATTGTAAAATACATATACCACACCATAAATGCTGAAAGGTAAAACCCGACAACAACTGGTACGGGGTCATCAAACAAGACTCACAGACTTGCTCTGGACACATAGGCAGAGGAACATAAATTTACCTGGAGTGGAGGTGGGGCTAATCATAAAGACATTGCCCCATGCATACCTGACTATAGTGTAATTGAAATATTATATTACGGAGTCAAAATCTTGTCGACACAAACAAGTTGTATAAAAAAGAATTAAAAGTTATTACTTGTATGATACCAAAAAATTCATGAGGGCTGTATTTGGGGGGGGGGGGGAGTGCCCCTTTAATGTTTTATATTGTTACTTTATTTACATGGCATTTAGCATAGTTGTGAGTTAAGTAAAACACATTATCATTAAAAACAATCAAAGCTTTCCTAATGTATTACTCTTTTTTATTATTTTATTATATGCATAATACGGTATATACATAAAAGTTTTATATAAGTTTCAAATTGATATTAGAATCATCTCCCAAGGAAATTTTTTTTTAGATATGGCCCCCTGTGTATATGGACACTTTATTATAACTTCTAAATTTTTTGATCTCTTACAAATTTAGCACAGGGGCTTTGACAATACACAGACTCACACACGTCAATAGAAAGCTGAAAATTACTGATTGATTGTGATTTTCATTTAAAATTTAATCTGTTCAGTGACAATGTCGTCTCCATCTTTATCTAAACTACAGTAGTAGTTCCAAAATCAACATCAATTTAGTAACAACTTCTTAGTTTCCATTTGACCTCTTCGACTAGAAAATACACAAGGGCCTCTAGGGCATTTTAAACACCAACATTCATTGAACCTTCAAAATATTGACTTAAAATCAACCATGTAGTAGTTGAATTGCTGTTTACTTGTAATAATACATAGTCATCAATTTGATAATACTATTACAGCACAGCAACGAAAATTGTCGAATTGAGTTAACAACCGAGGACTACCAAAATAAGTGAAAGACTGGGCTAGTAGCTCCAGTCAAGTCTGTTAGGTAACTGTCGCCACCACTATGCAGTGTCACTTTATTAGGTGGTCACAATGTGCCCATAGGGTATATAGAATCTGTGAAAAAACCGTCAGAAAGAAGAGGAGATTCAAATTATTTTTTCACCATTTTGAATTACCTCTCTAGCTTGAAAATTTGGTACAAGAGCTTCCACAAATTCCCCAAAGTAAATCCATAAAAAAATAGATATGGTTTGATATGTTCATAATATTGAATTACTAGCCACTAAAAATGCTTACTTTAGATCACTTGCGCCAGTATAATATTGACTATCTTATTGCAGGTCATCTTTTACAGCAAAAGTGCCGCGGAAAGTGATGTGTGGAGTTATGGGATGGTGCTGTTTGAAATCTGGTCAGTGGGCAAGAAGCCATTCTCCACATATGATAATATTAAAGTTTTAAAGCTTATCGAAGAAGGATTCTGCCAGCCTCCACCTCCTGGATGTCCCAAGGCTATATATAAACTCATGGTGGATTGCTGGTAAATTTAGTGGTCCTCAATACCGATATGTATTATCTTTACCAGTATAATTAGTGTACGTATTTATTTTAAGCAAAGGGAGACATGGGGGGGGGGGGGGGGGGGGGGGGGGAGGGGAGGGGGAAGCGGGGTTTGGGAAGAGGGTTGAGTTTCTCTTTTTTTTTGAAGCTGTACAGCAATAGAAAGTAGTTGATTAGGAACAGTTCAGCCCATCCCCCTTACTTTTGGTTTGCTGTCTCTGCCTCTGCTTGTAGCACTTGCTAATTGACTGTCCACATATATTTAGTATCAATCGATTTGAAAATATTATATCTAATAACATTTTGATTTTGTCTTGTCAACTTCAATCCAGGAATCCAGAGTACAAGGCACGCCCCAGCTTTGTGGCACTATCCAAGACCCTATTGGAACAGCCTAAAGCCACTCTGCTACATTGGGAGGATGATGATACTTTACCTTCTACAGCTGGTATCTGTGGAGGACCATTGGAAGATGCCAAATTACTTTATATTAAACTTCAGAAAACATATATAGCTAATTGTAACAATTAAGCTCACATTTTTCATTTAATATTGCATTTCCAAGAGTTATGTTCAAGCAATTTACCCATGTGCACTAGCACAGGTGATTGTGTTCGATTCCTAATGTAACTCAGCTTTTAGAGACAAATACATTATAGCACACAGGTCCAGTGCCTACCCAAGCTATAAGAAAAGGTAACCGTACCCAGCATTTGTTTACTTTTGATCTCGTATTGTCAACTCACACACCCGTCTAAGGTTACGGAGTGATAAAAGGTTGATCAAGCCACTACAAGCTGGTAATCTACAATGGAATTATATGTATAATAGCTAACCTGTGTGAGGAAGCAAAGAATTGTGATCATCCAAACATAATTTCACATACTTGACAAAACTCAGAGAAGGATACCTGAATACTTCAGAATGACCTTGCGTCCCTCGGTGGCAATGTACGCGCATGTCTACCATAGATCCAGGAAGTTTTCGCGCTGTGAAACCGCCAAGTGAGCTTATATCCTGTCTGTAGCATAGGCGGCACAATTCCCACTGTGGCTGTCAATCATCACTTACTAGCGGTTGAAGCACTTTCAGTGAGATAGGAAGGTGGCAATGGTGCTGACAATTCTGGAACTATTATTTTTATGGTGTAAGTTACTAATACTTCACTGTGCATGTGCAAGCTTGAATACCTGGTATATAAATGTGTCTACTTCTTCAGGCAGTCTAGTGTCTGGACAAGGATGCTTAAGGGCTTTAAATAGTGACTCAGCTCCAGTTGATCCTCCTTTTAAGGATAAAAACAGTAAAACTCTACCATCAACAAATGCTGTGCAAGCCATAGTAACATCTTACCAGTTCTACTGTGACTGTGTAAACATTACTAGATGGGAGACATTTGTTCAACCTGGACACAGGTGGTACAGAAGAATAAAACCTTATGATATTACATTCCAGCTGTGGAGGCCCTCTCCTACAGTCAATGAAACTGGCTGCTATAGCCTTGTTGGTGAAAATCAATTCAAAAGTGTTGGCATATCTGGTGGTGGCTTAGTCACACTGTCCCCTACTCCACCGGCCAACCCATTCCTAGTGGCCAATGCTGGTGACGTAGTAGGATACGTGACTAACAGCAGACGGTACAGAAATGAAGGAATACAATTGGAGGACGGTGCTGGATATTCTGATAACTCAATCTGGTATCACGACTATGGGGCTGATGGGATTCTCGTGTACAACTCCATGGATAGCAATTGTCAAGTAACGGTGGGGACTGGAACTGATAAGACTCTGAGACGAAGAGCTAATGCTGCCCCTATGCTAAGAATTAAAACAAGTTAGTCAACTATTCATTTAGTGTGTATGTGTGTTTAATCTATGTCATAATTGATTGTATTTCTCTTCTTTCTTTCTTTTTCAATCAGCCAGTGCTAATCCATGTCCAATAATACCTTCATCAGTTCTGCATTCTGAAACAACACCATCTTCTATCGACAAGGTTCCAACTGCTTCTTTAAAAAGGGATCTGGAAAGGATGCCATCCGATACCTTGCAATCCACTCAGTCTTCCATGAATGTTCCAGATGGCAACAGTAGTAGTAATCGTAGGAGTAATGTATTGAGGCTTGCCATCATTGTGCCAGTGGTGGTTGTATTGTGTGCTTCAATTGCAACATTGATTCTTTTAATTTTGCTTCTCAGAATGAAAAAAATATCAAAAAACACGTCTAATGATAATGTGCTGGATATTTCTAATCCTAATTATGCTACAGGTGAGTGAATGGTTCCCTAATTTAAAAAATAGCCTATCATTATAGTTAAATTAACTAACATACCAAGCCATAATGAAAATTTCCTTATTGAATCAGCCATGTTCTTGTGTCATGTACATGTATATTAATTTTGTAGCATCGTTACAAGCAATTCAATCTGATAGCAATTGGAGTATAAGACCGCAGTCTAAGCAGTTATCCAAGGAAAACCAAGCTAATGCAAGGGGCAATGAAGAGGAATCAGTTTCCTACGATACAGTTGATTTTGAAGAATCATTAGACTGTAAATATAGTGATGAAATGACAAGTACATCAAGAGACTCTGCTCACATATATGAGGTTTACAGCCCGGTTGATAGTAGTGATAGTATAAATGAGCCCCAACAACTTCGACAAGCAGATACACCCTTTTATCATATAGTGGGACCTGATTCTGCTCGAGCATCAAGCAATACAGTGCCTCAAGATTCTGAAACAAGGGAGCATGTAATTCTTGAGGGAGAGAATAGGTTGTATCATGTGCTAGAAGACGAAATTTCAGATTCTAATAGCACGGTTAGTTATATTTTATTTTGAAAGGAAAGTACCCACCACACAATTTGTTTTGAAATAATTGAGCAATGAAGCAAGAATGATTTCCTTCATGTGTATTGCTGCAGGAACTATCACAGACAAAAACAATTTTTGATTCCTCAGGTTTCCATGTCCCCACTCAGGTTTGCTAAATGTAGTATCTGTTATACTCAGCTATATATTGGCTGTCTGTGGTGTATGAGCTATCATGTATTCTGTACAGGAAGAACGCAGCAAGACAGGGCCTAATACAGAACACATGAAGAAGACTAGCAAAAGCCCTCATGTAAGCTTAGATTTCTACTCTATTAATAAGTAGATATTAGTTACAGGCTATTAACCTAAGCTATAGTTAGATTATTCCAAACAAGTTCATGCTCAACTAGGCATCCCAATACTTCTGATTAGGTTTCTTTCACATGTAGCAGACAAAAAAAGAGCAGCTGTCTAGCCATGAAAAAGTCCCTATTGTAATTTATCACCAAAAGACGCCATCAAAATTTTCATATTGGCTCAAAGTCTGTTGATATCATTTTGAATTAAAAGGGAATTTTATTATACACTTGGATAGTACAAGTACAATACCACTCTCTCTCACTTGAATAGAGCAACAATAGACAATTGAATCTCTCTCCAATTAGTACTACAAGCTCAAGTTCTTTGATGAAGAAGAGATCTATTGGGCACCAGCCACTACAACCACTGCCCTCTACTCTCAGCTGGCAGCAAAGAAATACAGAGAAGTGCCAAGAAGCCAAATAAGGTAGGGATATGATGTCAGACAAAATACTTGTAAAACATAGCAACTGTATCCAGGTTACTAAATGAAGCAGGAATTAAAACATGAGGTCACACCACATGCGTGGTTGGGCACTTGTTTCAAATTTGTAGTCTACTCATTTGTAACAATTTTTAAGTGCTGAAACTTGTGATTATTCAACTTAATGTAATCCTAACTTTAGTTATAAAAAATGGCTAGTTCTACAACATTTGAGAGCTTGAAAATATTCTCATGTGCTCTCATAATTTAGAAGTATATTATTAATAATGCAAACAGGCTTGGCGACCTCCTTGGCACTGGCCAGTTTGGTGAAGTGTACAAGGCTCAGTGGAGTATAGACCAGCACAAACTGGAATTAGCTGTCAAAACTTTGAAACCTGAAGCTTCAGAGGAAGATGGTGTGAAATTCCTGCAGGAGGCAGCCATCATGGGTCAATTTAACCACAGAAATGTCATCAGGATGCATGGAGTGGTTACCTTAGGCGAACCTGTGAGTTCATTTGGTTTAAACACACAACTTTTTATGGCATACATGCTATTTTGTTAAGCAGAGAAAAGAGGAAAGATGATAACAAAATTATAACCTTGTGGTAATAAACTTTTGCACCCGAAGACACTTTTTCAAAGTTATACTATGAGATGTTTAACCATTCCCTTAACTTACTATGCTCCTCATTTTTTCCCCTCAATATCCACAGATATATATTTGTCTAGAACTTCTTAACAAGGGAGATTTAAACAATTTTCTAAATCATCTACAGTCAAGGTGAGTATTATTATAGAAAATACAGAATTTTTAAAAATAGCAAAATTTGTAAAGTAGCTAATATTTATTTCAGATACTAGCATGTCCACAAAAATAGTATCATTTAGTACAGTAATATTTTTGGTTGTACATATTCACTATCTAGAATCAACAATGTCATTCTAAACAAAAACCTGTTACTGTTGCTGAATGTACTTTATTATACAATTAGTAATTCCAATTGTGAGGAAAGAGATATCCAGATGATGTTCTTGAAATTTTCCAAAGATATTGCTGCTGGAATGGAGTATCTCTCTAGGAAATGTTTTGTACACAGAGATCTGGCTGCTAGAAACATTCTTCTAAATGAAGCCCTCACATGCAAAGTATGCTCAAATGAAACACAAGCACACACAAATAAACTGAGTTTGTGTTTCTTTAATTAGGTTGCAGACTTTGGTATGGCTAGAAACTTAATGGACGACACTTACTATACCTCTAGTGGAGGAAAGATTCCTGTGAAGTGGACAGCACCTGAAGTAATTATTATACAATAAGAAATGCATTAAAATCACTCTCAGTATAAATACTTCAAAAGCATACTATGTAACTATTTCATCTAAACAAAAAAGATATGAGTATATAATAATGTAAATAGACTACATAAAATTGACACCTCCAAATTTGTACTGTATTATTCCAATATGAATCTGCTAATGATTCTTTGATGGGATACTTGCAGCTCACAATCAGTGATCCCATAAATAAACTTTTAAAAACACTAATTAACAATGCTGGAGTACTCAGTTGTATTTATAAAAATAAATATTGTCATAAAATATAAAAAAATCTAGAAAATTTATTATGATAATGTTATGCTTTATCTCCTAACAATTAATTTGAATTTTTAGGCTCTTCTATACAATAAGTATTCCACTGACAGTGATGTGTGGAGCTATGGTATGGTTCTGTTTGAGATCTGGTCTGTGGGAGAGAAGCCATTCTCCAACTTAACCAACAGTCAATTCTTGCAAGCCATTCAGAAAGGTTATTGCCAAGCTCCTCCTCCATGCTGTCCCAGAGCAATATATGCTCTCATGGTGGATTGCTGGTAAGACATCTATGTATAAAGTTTACATTACTGATTATCTCTGCAACAATAAGTTTGGCATAAGACAGCAACTTCTTAGAAACAGATTGATAGTATAATACATAGGGAAGTAAACAGGACTATAGTATATTACATAATTATCACTTTTCTTTTAATGACCCTGAATTTTAGCTATACCTGTTATACTTTTTATAAATAAAAAGTGTTTCAAAACTTTTTCAGCCATAGCTACTGGTACCATAACACCAATTAGTAATCTAAATATTCAGTATGCTCACAATTATATGAGTACTTTCTCTTTCCTACTCCAAAATGATCCTATTAGTCTACGTTATTGTCATTTCCAAGTGAGAGAAGAATGCAGCATCAATTAGCAAACTCTTTATTCATACAAATGAAATCATTTTATACCAAATATATTTAAAATTTGAATGTGATCACAACCTATACAATATAAATTTTTGAATTTAATCCTCAGGATGGCTGAACTATAATAGTTTTCTCACCGCCATTGTGCATGTGAGTAAACTAGTAAATTGTAATCAAATCACAAGTCAAACTAGATATAGATTGTACACGATCACACACACAATTTATATAATGATTTGTATATTGTATTACACTTATAAAATATAAATGTAGGAATCCAGTTCACCAGTGTCGACCGACTTTCAAGTACATATTTAGGGAATATCTGAAGCAACCTTCCTCAATGCTATTGTATTTTGAAGACAAGGAAGACTATGTGTCTCACACTTATGGCACTTTAGAAGCTGCTCCAATTGAAGAGGATCAAGCACTTTATGCTGAGATCCAGAATAAATACAAGTCAAATGACGCAACTTTAAATCAGCAATGAAGTCAACAGTCATTATTCACCTGAGTGGCTTTATTCATGCATCACATGATTCATCAGCACTTAATAATACCTACAAAGTGGTATTTTTTTAACTCAAGTCTGTTCTTATTTAAATCAATATGAGTTGTAAAAAATATAATAAATAATATTAAATATAATTTCTTTCTGTTAAAAATCACTATTGCAAACTTCACAAAGTTTATTTTGATGGCTGTTGTATAGTACTTTTTTACACATTAATATCATTTTCTGTCTACAGATTTTTCCATTGAAGTATAAGTCAATTCAATGACAGGCATAGAAGGTGATGGTATTGATGATGCATAGAAAGGAGGGAACTCCTGGGGGCTGTGTACTTGTTGCACTAGAAATCAAAGCTATTGGTGTGGTGGACCTTGAAAGGTACGGCGAATTCAAGATATCTCGAATTCAAGATACGACAGACAAAACTTGTCCCGCAAGTCATATACCCTTTACCTAATCACTGAGCGATTAGGTAATAGTTCCTGGTGATCACGTATATTAGCATTTTTAGCTGCGAATCTTAAGAAAGGCGTGGGGTTGATAGAAGCACTTTGCGCCACATAGTACATGCGCTAGGTTGTTTCCTTGTTTTTTAATTGACTAGAGGGCTAGTTCTACTTTGTCATTTAAGAATGTTGAAATTTTTGCTGGTGGTTATCTTTCTGCTTCAATCAGGTTTGAGAAAGGACAATATGAAATACTATAATAGTCACTCAATATATTTTGCAGGTGATCAGGTTCTAAATACAAAATGCTTGAAAGCATTGGAAAAGGAATCAGGTCTAAGTGACCCACCATTCAGGGATGATAACAAAAATTCTCCCTTGCCAGCTCACAACGCCGTTCAGGCTATCATCACAACTCTTCAGTTCTACTGTGACTGCGTCAACATCACCTCATGGGAAACATTCGTACAGCCTGGAGGAAAATTGTACTTCAAGGAAATGGGCTATGATATAACATTCCAGGTGTGGAGACCTTCGCCGACAGTGCAGGACGATGGGTGCTACAGTCTAGTGGGGAAGAATGTCTTCAGTAGTTTCACATTCCGTGGAGGAGGATTTGTCGAACTGACTCCAACTCCACCCGGTAACTCCATCATAACAGCACAGTCTGGAGATGTGATTGGTTACTATACAAACAGTCGTACTGGGAGTAACGAAGGGATACAGCTGGTGACTGGCAAAGACTACACACATAACAGGATATGGTATCATGATTTGGGTACAGGGGTTCCTCTTAATTTTGGGGCAAAGGAGTGCCAAGTTCAAACTGGTTACGGGAGATTATTGAAAAGTTCCATTCATGGCATCCCTGCAATCAGAGTTAGTACTGGTAAGATATTAGAATTGGTTTATGTACAAATTGGTCTCGTTTAAAATTCATAGGGAAAGTTATTGCTTAAAATCACTGAGGTTTTTTTAAAAAAATTAGTTATATGGGTTGAGTAACCATAAATGAAACACACTGCAAACTAATAAACTATATGCAAAAAAATTTCTCATTTTAGCTCCAATGAAGTCACCCCACAAAACAATTGCGGACTTTGACTGGCGGGATTCACTTTTCATTTGAAATCTGTAATATGAAATTTATGGAATTGGATCACATTTTAGTAATATTTCCCACACACTGAGAGGGATAGAATGAGCACTATGATAGAAATCTAGCTCCTTGACAAGAGCTCAGTAGAGCCATAATCTAGCTTATAATTAATGCTATGCAGTCACATGAACTACACATAATATCTATATAAAAATACACTTGTCTATTAGTAACAACGATGACAACGACAACAGTGTGTATTCATGAATAATTCATGAGCTGATCAGAATTGGCAAAGTGCCAAGCTCTCCCAAACCATAGTTGACAAGAAAAAGAAGTGTTATCAATTGGGGTTTGAACCAGTGACCCTCACCTTAGCTGTCATGCACACTAACCATTAAACCATAACAAACACCATATTAAATCTTGGAGTGCCTCATTAACCTGTTGTCCTCTTCATTTTCTTTTTCTTGTTATTTGTTTGTTTGTTTGTTTGTTTTTTTGTTTTGTTTTTTTAACTAGATCTTGCCCTTGTCCCTTCCATACTCTATGAAACTGTAAAAAAAAACTGAACACAGGGTGTCTGTATTCACTTAATAATTCAATTTGCTGAATGAGTTTGGAGAGGGTATTCACCTACAGTAGCTCACAATCCACCACAAATCATGGGTGGTAGAAAGGCATAGAAGAAGGAGAACGAATGATCAAGAAAATTAGTAAGCAGGTGAGAAATAGCTGACTGATGTAAGAAGTGAAAGAAAACACACAAACTTTAAAAATCTTATCTTGCAGTATTTTTAATTTGCTAAACATAGTGCATCCAGCGCCACAGTGTGGTGAGGTAAAGCATCATCACATTCAATACAAGGCAACAAAGAAACGAGGGCGATTAAAAGGACATGGATACTGAGAAGCAGGAGAGATAGACAAAATAATTTGTGAGCTGAAAAGAGGAGTAAGAAAAACTGAGATGGCTTGCAAGAGAGGGAAACCATGGATAACCTTACCTTATTACCTTATGCTATGCATTCCTAATTTGCGAAAGTTAGTACATCATGCACCACTGTGTGGTGAGATACTTGCTAATCAACTAAACATGTTTCTAGTATCAGCAATACAGTGTCCTTCTCAAGACCTTACTCCACAAACTACTAGTGTTGTCTCCACACTGAAGCCCTCACCTTCCCCAAAGGATGACGTCCATTCCAAGCCTTCACTGCTCACTACCATCTCTCCTTCCAATATAGAATATTTTAATGAAGCTGTTAAGGATCCTCTCTCTTCAGAAACTAAGCTGATGTCACACCATTCTCAAGTTCCTCCTAATAATTACGGAAATACTCGCACAAGCAGTACTTTACCTCTAACAGTAGCTGGCATCGTTATAGGATTCATCATCATGATATCATTTGGTGGATGCTTTATTTTTTCTCTATTTATTATCAAGAAGAAGTCAACAAAAAATAGAGCAAGTGATACACATAGCCAGTCCAATGAGAATTACACAAAAGGTTAGGAGACATTTTAGTGTGAAACCATTGTATTATTGTATAGTTTTGATTTTTTTGATTTTTCTGTTTTTATTAATATATAATGATGGGCTAATTAAATATTACAGTAACTAAGAATTTCTCAGGGGCTGGACATTGTCATAATGCATATTTTATTAATATCTTATAGCAACAAAATCTAATAATTATATTTGATATAGTAAATTTGTTTATGCTGCTTTAGGATACGTCCAAACCACTGGTTATGAAAATAATATAAAATTAAAAGCTAAAAGAAAAATATCTGTGAAATCAGCTTCAGGAGATGAAGTAATCTATGAAACTCTTGATGAAGATTCTGCAGCAACCATTATGTGTGTTGGCAGTGATAACTCACAGAAAAATAGTGTCATTTATGACCTTGTAGAGGATCGTGCCCCTCCTACTATTATGGCGAGCAGTGTCACACAATCTTCAACTCCCGTCTATGATGCCATTGAAGAGGACTTTTATGATCACATTCCATCACATCCCACTGCGGTAATTCTACACTGTTCCATTCTTCATTCATTCATTCATTCATTCATTCATTCCTTTATCCATCATCTCCCACCTACTCCTTCCTTCTTACATCCAACTTATAAATTACATGATACTACTTTTTAGCAGTAAGGTCCTTCTCTTCTTTACTTAAGATTATCTTTAGACCATACATAATATTAAATCTCCCTTAGAGTTAGTTTCCCTACATATTTTGTGTATTTCTGTCAAGCATTCCCCCAGTCATATTCTAATTAACTTACATTCGTTACAGACTAATTCAACAAAGGATCTTCCATTGCTGGACAGTGAAGACACATACTGGGCTCCAGCAACAACAACTACAGCATTGTATTCTCAACTGGCATCTAACAAGTACAGAGAAGTCCCAAGGCAGCAAATAAGGTTTGTTCAATGGCACAGCTTGTGTATAAATAAATATCATATATTATAATCCTGAAGAATATTTCAGCACTACACTTCAATACTATGCCCAATTTGTTTTGATTTTAGAGTAAATTAAAAATAAAGATTAATTACTACCTGACAGAATTTTACTAGAGAGGTTAAACTAAATTTAAGAAGTGCAGCTTTTCTTAAACATTAAAAAAAAACTGGTAGCTATAATTACATAAGTTATTGCATTAATTTGCAACATGGAAGGACATTATAAAAAGCATTCTGTGTGCCTGGAGTGGATCACTACTCAATAGATCATCATAGAGTCTAGCTAGAGCAAGGGTTAAAGATGTTAGTTCATTCGAGTGAATTGGTATGGTTTGTCATTAGTTGAAGTCAATACTTACTATGACATGGTGTAGCTATCTCTAACTCTTTATCAAATTCATTCTTAGTATCAACCATACGAAATATCAAGTTTACTTGCTTGAAGAAAAACAATATGTACAAATTGTTTATCTCTCATATATATCCCCAAACAGAATACATAGTAGAAAAAACAGAATGTTCATTAGCCTCAAAGTTAATGTAATTTAGTTACATTGAGTGAGACCATGAACTTGTAGCATTTCATGTATATATAATAATTTTAACAAGCATGTGACTTTCAGACTCCATTCTCTTCTTGGATCTGGTGAGTTTGGTGAAGTATATAGAGCCACTTGGAACACAGGACAGACCCAAGTTGAATTAGCCGTCAAAACACTGAATGCTGAGTCATCAAATGAAGATCGTGTCAAGTTTCTCCAAGAAGCGGCAATAATGGGACAGTTTAGGCACACCAATGTTATCAAGATGCATGGAATAGTGACAATAGGAGAGCCAGTAAGCACTGGGGGAACAATTATTATTCATTTTGCTTCTGATTTTGCAGCTGCTGTAGACATATATAACAAATTAGACATGTGCGGGTAATTGGTGCAATAGAGTGGTTAGAAATAAAATAGTATGTGGAGTGGAAATAGCAGTACATAATGAACACTATAAGCATTGTTACCCTAGGTCGCATACTGAAGACTATTGTATTATACTAATGGTGGCTTATAATTTTGCACATACATTATCACCCTGACAATAGTTTATGAGACAATATTTGATTTCACTGAATTGTTGAGTTCTGCTGTTTTTGCTAAAAACTATTATTTCGTATTTATTTCAATGAAGTATTCTTGTGCTGGTACCTCACACAATATGTGAAACTTCTTTAGTGCTATTATAATTCAGTTTTCATTTACTAAAATCCCGTGAAAGGAGTAGCCAGTTCACAAAATGTCTCAATTATCATGTAATAATCAAGCATATGCATAGCAAATCTTAATCGGTGAGTACTTCAGTATTTTTGAGCCCAATGGAAAACTTGACAAACTTACTACAAGACAATTTTAATAACTGAATGACATTTGCATGGCACCTTTGGGGGGATTTAGGTTTGCCTTACTAATTCTCATGTTTAAATAACACTACACTTTATGCATTCATATTATTTTGTTGTTGTTTTTCTCCAGATTTACATCTGTTTGGAGATGTTAGACAATGGAAACTTAAAAGTATATCTTGAAGTACTGGACCTACAGTAAGTATCACAAAGGCTTAACCACTTCAAGTGTGAACACTATCTCAAATAGTCTAGCTACAATATAAATGTTGATTAATTAAATTTTTGTAGTTATAGGTTTTTTAAAAGTATATATAACATTGACAAGTAAATATTTGCCAAAACAGTGTATGTCCTTGAAAGTTAATTATAGCAATTAATGTTAAAATTATTATTATTATTATTACTATTATTGTTGTTGTTGGTGTGTTGTTATTTATGCTTTTTTAGCGGATCACAGTACAGTGATTTTGTAAAAACCCAGCAGTTGTTTTTGAAGTTTGCTAAAGAGATAGCAGCTGGAATGGAATATCTTTCCAAGAAAAGCTTTGTTCATAGAGACTTAGCAGCTAGGAATGTGCTTCTAGATCAATACTTCATCTGTAAAGTAAGTTGTACTGAGAAGCACTTAATTAAACTTTGAAAGATTAAAGTGGCTATGTATTACTAATTGTCTATCAACCATTAAGTAATAGGGAGTGAATTGTCTTAGTACCAAATCTAATACAGATTGCTGACTTTGGCATGGCCAGAAACTTAATGGATGATGACTACTACACATCCAGTGGAGGGAAAATACCAGTGAAGTGGACGGCACCTGAAGTGAGAGTTATTATGTCATTTTAATGTCAAAGAATATATTATTACAAATATTTTCTGTGATTTATAAGTGAAACTACTATAACATTTAAGATTTAAAATGATATTAGCTGCTGTTGATTAAACTACATCACAATTATTCAGGTTCAGGGGAAATTAATGCCAACATAATTCAAGAAATATTAAACTATCAATTTAGCTTTAGCATGCTTCAAAACATACACATTAGAATTATTAAATATATGAATGAAATTAAATTATTAAATATATGAATAGTAGGGGACATTGCCCAATGTCTTACATACCTCCTATCATATGACTTACAAGATAAGCACAGTTAATTTAGCTAGCTAAAATGTATAATATGTACATTATCACTACAATTATTGTCATCAGGCTTTGCTGCTCAAGAAGTACTCTACATACAGTGATGTGTGGAGCTATGGCATGGTGCTCTTTGAGATCTGGTCTGTGGGTAGGAAGCCATTTTCCACTCTATCCAATCCTCAAGTTGTGCAACAAATCCAAAGTGGGTTCTGCCAAGCTCCTCCACCTGGCTGTCCCAGGGCAGTCTATGAACTGATGGTTAACTGCTGGTATGTTGGTGAATGGCCTCTGAAGCCTGTGCTTTAAGAGTGAAGTAAATTAATTTTTATAGCTATAGGTTTTTAAAAGTATATATAACATTGACAAGTTAATATTTGCCAAAACAATGTATGTCTTTGACTTTTTAAATGTTTTCGTCTTCTATTGTATAAATGACTGGTGTTCAAAATTCTGTAGGAATCCTGACCACCAGTCCCGGCCAAGTTTCAGTGCCATTTCTGATTATCTTGCACAACCTTGCGATACACTGCTGTACTGGGGTTTGGAAGACACTTTCCGCGATTCTGTCGGAGTGTGTGGAGGTCCTCTTGAAGTAGCCCATCAGTTGCACTTAGACCTTCAGAAAATTTACATGAAGTAACAACATTGGCATTTCAAAACTTCTTTCTCAGCTATCTTATATGTTCATTAGATGTATTAATGGCTATTGGTATGGTATGCCAATGATTTCACTAGACTTTCATATATGTTCTTAACTACTGAGTACAGTGTCATGATTACATCATTCAATTGAGCCATTTGGTAAAGAGATTTGCAAGCATTATTTTTAACTGACATAAACATATAAAACTATGTGAATAGTGATATTGTATTGTAATTAAACCATCAACTACAACAGAGTAAATATATTCAAGCTCCTAATGGTAAATCTGGCAGAATAAGAGCCTTTTTCGCAATGGAGTATATGGTTTTATTATTGCCCTAAAATTTCTTCTTACAGTCAGCTGCTCAAAACAACTTGCAGGCTTTCTGTCAGCAGAGGGAAATTCAAAATTATTTGCAATTTTATTTTCCCTGAATTCAGAAGATCATTACATGAGTATTAGCCACCAGACCTCAATAAGCATAATTTTGGTTTTCTAAGAGTAATTTAAAATAAATTAATTTATTACCTATTGACTGAGTAAACTAAGTAAAGCTTCAGAGCTATTACTGAAGTATCAGCAAAAATAGAACTTTACATCACCAGAAAATAACTGGAACTAAATCTTTATTCACTTATTAAAAGGGAGACTGGGTTGTTTATATTTTTAATAGTGTAGGTTGTGGTGTTCTAAAGTCACAAAAATTGAGATTTTTCCTGTCATTATTTTCTGCCATATTATTAGCTTCCTGGTTCCTGAAATCTTATTTCCTGAAATGGGTGTGGTTAGTGTAATATCATTTTGAGGAACAGCTACTCTTGAGGAGTAGTAATTTAGCTTAAAAAAAAACAACATACAACTTCCAAGTTCTTCATGATGATCTGATATGGCCAGCAGTAGCACCTGCTATTCTCAGCCAATGAAGACAACAATCCATCTGGTCCATAAATGCCACAGTGGCAATCCTCATTCAGTTCATTAGATAAGCATATTTCATGCACAGCTAACTAACTTCAGTGAATGCTATTCTCGGTAAAAATGTACATAATGGGGTGCAAACAAAGCATGGTCATTCCTCGATATCTAGTGACTCACAACATAGCACAAAAGACTCAATGAGCACTGAATATTTAAATATGGACACTACTTCCTATGCTGTGACTTTATCTGCTGTTAATGGATGCTTGCTTCACCTTTCAGCAGGTAGGAAGATGTTTCAGTATGGAGGGCTCCAAGGACACGTGTTTTGTGGTTTAAAAGTGTTTGTGTGAGGAATTACTTCGTTAAATTGTGCCCCAAAATTATGGGGGGCTCCAGCCGCCGGAGCCCCCCTTCCTATGCATCTGCCTTTGTTGGCCATCCACATTCCATCACAGCTTTTCTTTAAAAAAATACTGTTTCTGACCTGTTATTGGCAAAACTTTATAACAGCAGTATTCTGCATGACTAGCTATCTCCACTATTATTTATTAAATTAGACCATTAAAAATCTGTCAGTAATGTCCCATAATTGATTAGAAGCTAGAACGCTACAGACACATCAAGATATTCTACTCATTGTCGGTCCACCAGATCTGGTCATACCCCTTGTAAGTGACTTTAGAATTTTTTCCATTACTATATATAAATATAATACATAACTGAAATATTTGGATAATCCGCAGGTTTATTTAATGCTCTGTTGCTTTGATTTAAAATTTATCTCTTTTATAGTTCAGTTTTAGTTTTATTTTGGTATCTGAACCACAGATGTTTCAACAGCAAATGTTGGTTGTTGTTTTTTTATTATTATTATTATTAATAAGATAAATGTAAAAACCACAAATTACAGTCAAAAAATAATTTACATCATTCTTAGTTAATTTTATTTCTCAAAAAAAAACTTGAAATTCAACAATACATTTCTCACAAGCAAATGTTTTCAGGTCAGCCTGGCTTGCCAGCTGAAATAAGTGTATATGTTGACGTATTCCTTGTTTCAGTTGAAAAACTTCCTCTCTTTGACATTTGTTTTCATTCGCAGCACAGCTTTTATCCTTTATAGAAGATGTCACCCTTATAGAATAGTTGTCTGACTTTTCAAATTCCATCAAAGCTTTTCCTCTCAATTCTATCTGGAAATGCACCAGACAGGAATCCTTGATCTTTTCATCACTGACGCGAGTTAAGAGTGAGAGATGAACGACTGAGTTCATATTCTCTTGCACTATAAAATTTTGTACAATATTCCCTGGAACAACTAAATCTTGGAGTGCAATAATGTTTTGCACTACAAAAAGTAATCCACTTTCTTCTTGTCTTGAAATATTTGGTTCATAAGCAATTGTAGCACCAGACACAGCTGGACGTCCAGCTTGATGAACCGCTCTAGCATCAGACCCAGCTGGAAGAAGTCCAGTTTGATAAACCTGAACCGCTCTAGCACCAGACCCAGCTGGAGGATGCCAACGAAGAAGGCAACCATCATAATTCTGAAGCCAACTATCAGTTTGATGAAACACACTAGCATCACACCCAGCTGGACTAAGCCCACTAGCATCAGACCCAGCTGGACTAAGCCCACTAGCATCAGACCCAGCTGGACTAAGCCCACTAGCATCAGACCCAGCTGGACTAAGCCCACTAGCAGACCCAGCTGGACAAAGCCAACTACAATCATAATACTCAGTTTGATGAAACACACTAGCATCAGGCCCAGCATGATGACTTCCATGTTTAGATACTGAAGTAGACGAAGATTGGCTCTGAAAATACATCTTTAAACAATATCTTGTTGGGATTGCACTTCTAGTCCTGTTAGAAGATTGAACTTAATTCACATGCTGATTGTGCAGTTTAGATTCCTGAGGTCACTCTCAGAAGTGGTCTAATACTCTACTATGGATGAAGAATGTGTGAACATATGGTACATACAATTTTCATAGCATAGTTTCTTACTCCTAAATCTTGTGCCATATAGCTTGTATTATGGACATAATATGCGCTATCCATGAAGTTTAATTTTATTCATGACTACACAATACTAGCACTCCCTTATGTGGCGTGGAGATCATGCAGATTACGATGTTGATCAATATTCCTAGTTCATGAATATAATTATAATTTTGCACACCTGTTACTGATTATTCTGTATTTCGTGAGCCAATACTGCCTTCATACAATCACATATACTGAGCACACACAGAGTGTCACAATGGCTGGTAATACCACTACTACTATTGCAATTAAAAGTCAAGACTACAGTATTTACAAAACAAAGTGTGCAGTCTTCTGTTCTTCAAAGAGAGATGAGCTACTTGAGGGAGATAATAATTTTTCTAGAGGTAACTATCTAGCAGTATTATTTTACTCACCAATGTGTCTGTAGTTGCTAAGATTAAAGTATATTATCATTAAGATATACTCAGGTCCATTTGAAAAACCATAAGCTCTGCCAGCTATTCATGTTTAGGCAAAAAAATGCACAGTAAGGCACAACACATCAGTAACATATTATATTGTATTGAGTCAATGTAGTTTGACAGGAATAAAAGTATAGCTGAGACCTATCAATTTGACTAAAGGCATCTCCGTTATACTTTTTTTTCATTGAAATCAATGCTCTTATCACTTTTATGCTGCTATCTGTATGTTGTAGATATTCTCTTTGAGTATGAAAAGTGCATGGAAAAAACTGAACTACTTCAAACTCTAACTAAGGATTTATTCAGAGAGACTGTACCTGAAGTGGCAGCAATTAAAATATCTATTATTACGGAAAATGAAAAACTGAATACTCATTTCTGTATGCATTTGATTGGTTCACATAGGAAACATTTTTTAGAACAACAAGGATCATATTCTGTCACTATTACAAGCTGCATAGAAAGCAATGGTATCCCTCATAGAAATTCCAAGAGATTCGATTTTAAAAAATCAGAGAACATTATAGAAATGTTTGAGCTAATACAGCGTGAAGATTTGAAGAGTGAGACTCTTGAGATTCAATACAAAATAAAATTATCTCGATCGCCATTTTTACAGAGCATTCAAAGCACTAGCTAATAGTGTATAAGCTTCATTTAGTCATATATATTACATCAATCATACAATAATTTCACTTTCTGTTCATTTCGACTATTTTATAATAATTTATTGCCTAGGTTACTTGTTACAATTTGTGTGAATGTTTGTTCTCTCATTTAATTGGTTACTTTAATAATTCATTATCATCTCTGTGCTTGGTCAGTTTTTCATTTTATTCTGTTTTCTTATGATCCCATTGGCAGTCTATAAAGGGCTGACCAGGGACAGTCAGGGTTCTGACTCTTTAATTGAAACACTCTCACTCATTATCTTTATTTGGATATATCAAAATTAAGTTAAAACTTGAACTGACAAGGAAATTATTATAGCATTGTTGGGTGGACCTAGCCAAAGAAGCAGAGGGCCCGACAATGCATAATTGCAATGATTCTGAAAACAATGCTAATTTAATACTTAGCTACTATTATAATGCCACATCAGATGGCAAAAAGATTGATGCTGCATGTTTCCCACATCAACGAGTGCAGCAAGATTGCCTCTAGTCTCGCAAGCTAAGCCCTCAGAACCTCACACCAAGATGACGCAGTAGTAGCTGGTTGTCGCCGAAATCTTTTGAGATTTCACCTTCGCCTGTGTCCACATTCGGAGTCCGGCGCAGCGCGACACTTTACCAAAAAAAAAGAGTACGGTGGTCGTTGTTGTTTCTCGTGTTAAACTTCCGGTAAAGTCTGCGATTCCTGTAAAGTCTGCGACTCTGCATTCTTATATTGGCTGGATACTCAACGAGCGCTAGTATCTGGCCAAAATGTTAACAACTTTTTTAGTTCAGCTATTTCTTGTTACCAGTTTGTTATCACTTGGTACGTTCAGCCTCTAAGATAGCTATATGTAAAGTTTTGGTAGCTTTGCTAGATAGTTTGTTGTTGTTTTTGCTGATAGGAAGGTTTCTTACTGCTGTTGTAACTTTTGAAAGAGAATGAGCACATTTATATAAACTATTGTTGTTGTTGTTTTCCATTTGGTGGAGCAATTATTATAGTTTTGTTTAATTTAATTCTGTATATCATAAATATGTAACTAAGGGTAGCTAGTGAACAAATGGTGGTCACTAAGTAACTGAGGATATCTCAGAAATTGCCTGCTACAGTTCAATAATAACTACAATTATTAATCAGATTTTTTAATTTCTTCTTATTGTGTTTTGGAAACAGCTTATGTGCACACTGTCACTGGCCAAACTTGTCTAAGAGCTAATAAAAGGAACGAAGACTTTGCTGAACCACCATTTATAGACAGTAATGCAGCACCCTTAAGGGCAAACCCAGCTGTACAAGCCATTGTTCCTACTTATCGGTTCCTATGCAATTGTGTCATCATAACCTCTTGGGAGACCTACGTTCACCCTGGAGAAGATGATCATGTCGAAGATATGGCATACGACATTACTTTCCAGGTTTGGAGACCTTCAGCAGACGTCAACAACACTGGCTGCTACAGCTTAGTGGGGAAGAATGTATTTAGGAGATTTAGCTTCCGTGAAGGAGGCTTTGTTCGACTTGATCCTCCCGTGAATGAAATCATCACAGCGCAATCTGGCGATGTCGTTGGTTATTATACGAACAGTCGTGAAGGGAACGACGATGGCATTCAGCTTGAAAGAGATCAAGACTATGCTCAAAATGAAGTTTGGTGCCGAAGAGGGAGTAGGGAACCAGATACGTCAGGAGAATGCCCCTTCCCAGTCGGAGATAGTGGTGACAGAGTTTTGACGAGCTCGACCAATGCTGCTCCAATGCTACGAGTAGTCTCATGTGAGTGTTCCTCATATTCCTATTCAATGCTCATTTTATTTATGTTTGTATAATAGCAATTGTACCATGCCCTACTCCGTCAACACAATTAACACCGACTTCATCAGTGTCATCAACTGAGACTCCGCCCTTTACGTCAACACTGTTGTCCTCTCGACACTTTCCAACTCCATCTTCACCTTACACATTAATAGTAGGACAATCCCTGTTGATATCACCAGACACAACTCCTCCAAGTTCTATTGTGATACTCACAAATCCAAATAGCAGCGACACTACCAATGGCAAAGTTTTAATTGGCACAGTTTTGGCTGTGATTATTGTAATTGTAGCAGTTGTGGCCATGATAATTATATTGCTACTGGCTATAAAACTGCGAACAAAGGGATCCTACATAAAAGAAAGAATAGCCAGTAATGAAACTAACCTTTCAAATCCCAGTTATGAGTCAGGTGAGCTCCAGCGATTTGGTCTTTAGCTAGCACTATTACGTATTATTCTTCTTCTCCACAGCATCTCTGACAGTTGTTAATGCAAAAACAAAGAATGCTGCATTTAGCAGTACTGTCAGAATGATCTTTTCAGGATCCTGTTGTCATCGCAGTGTGCCTTATGATGACATTCATAAGAGGAAGGAGGTCATTTATGATGCTCCTCAAAATGGCACCACAGAATATGAAATGATCGTTGATGACATAGTTGACGCATCAGGCAATTTCACGCCCAAACCTTACAATAACAGTGTGATTGGAAATGCATTGTATCATGATATTGGTCCAAACACTGGATTGAAGCCTTTGCAGAAAGAAATTAGTAATCAGTCTTTAATGAAAAGTACTAAATCGGAAAGTTTGACAGACTATGAAGTTTGCTACGAGGATGTTTCTACAATACAAGTAAGACGTTATTATGGATATATGTAATAATTATTATGTATACATTATAAATATATTAAATGAATCAGTTTTAAGGAATTAGCCTCAATGTGCTTGAAATTTCCCATTTTAATAGGGAAAGGACTTATATAACAAGCTCCAGTTTGGTAGAGAAGAAGAAGACTACTGGGTGCCAGCCTCTACTGCAGCAGCATTGTACTCACAATTGTCCTCCAAAAAGTATAGAGAAATACAGAGGAGACAAATAAGGTAGTCATATTACTAATACATACTATTAATAGTCAACCATTCCTTCCTTGTTAGCCTTATGAGATAAGTCAATTAACCTGGCAAAATGTGTTCCTTACTGTTTATAGGAATGAGTGGTTAACTGGCATGACTGTATTCATAGTAATAATTAATAGCTAATTCTACTCTTTTACAAGCTGTAAAATATTACTATAAGGTAAGATTGGTACCCACAATGCTAAATAAATAATAGGTGATTTATGTATTAGTGCATCATTTACAAAAATAGCATCATAACTCTATTGTATTCTTCAGTGGTCACAGCCTAGTTGGTTCGGGTCAGTTTGGTGATGTCTACAAGGCCACATGGAGAGTAGATCAAAAGGAACTACAACTAGCAGTCAAGACGTTGAAGTCCGAGGCTTCAGGTGATGATCGCATCAAATTCCTGCAGGAGGCAGCCATCATGGGCCAGTTCACACACCCCAATGTCGTAAAGATGTATGGAGTCATTACAATCGGCGAACCAGTAAGAGGCTTGGGTTATGATAAACGGAGGCCACTCAAGTTTACCTGTATATGCAACTACTTCCTGTTGTATGTATCTATACAACTATCTGACTCTCAGTCCTATTACAGACAGTGGTAGAAATGAAATAAGGAACTATATAAATTTGCTATATCAAATTAAATAAGTATATGTCCTGTAATACCAAAATATGAAACAGACAAAAAAGGTCATTTTTGTAAGCAGCAAGAGGAAGCCATATTATACCTGACCACAACAGAGCATAGAAACCACGTTTGAGAAGTTCCCATGATGCTATTACTGAAGATTCTGTTAAATGCATTAGGGTTCACTATTGTCTAGACTTGATTCCCCCATTTTTTTTAAAACCAGTGGAAAACTAGAGTAGAGTTTGTATACAATCAAAAAGTCTCTGCCAAGAAGTTACATATATCAGCACATATTTAATTTGATTAGCTTCTTTTGGTTACAAAAAAATTAATTGTTTCTTTACTCTAGACTACTATCTGTATGGAATTTCTGGAAAATGGAGATCTGAGAAGGTTTCTTCAAGTATTGAACATAGCGTAAGTTTATATGAATGTATATCTTTGTATGGAAAGTTCAATGTGGATTATCCAGATAGTAAAACACTATTATAGTTCCAGAAACACACTGCATGTACACACAAGAGAAGTGGTGAGTGAGCTACACCTGTCTATAGTAAACTTTAAGCAAAGTAGCCATTTAAAGAACACAACTATAAGTTGAGAGTCTGAGTATCTCCAGCATGTCTTGGATCTCTACCCCTCATAAACAAACTGTAGCATAAACTACTGATAGTATTAGATAATAACTTTCACTAAGTGCTAGTAAAATAACTCTTGAAGTACTAGTATAAGTCAGTGACAGACATTCATACACCTACAAAATGCAGCCTGCTCTTTAGCTTCATTTGGACTTTTATGTCAGATAAAGGGTTTCATAGGTATTCCAGATATTCAAAAGTATGTACATATATGGAACAAATTTAATGATATTAGAAAAAGTGAGATTACTGAGCATGCATAAATTCTCTAATAGTGTCCCACCTGCTCATCACTTTTCTTTTAAATTGACATCAACTACAGGATATATTGATTAAATAAACTATTCTAATTCAAGGTCACCATAATATTATTGACAGAAGTTGCTCAAGCCTGCAGAACTATTTAACTGGATGTATTCTCTCTCATTCCACAGCTTTATTAAACAATACAGAATTTTTTAAATGTCTGGCTGTCACCAGGAATTGAACCCAGAACTACTTGCTCAACGCATAAGCGCTTTACAAATGAGCCACAAAAACCAACAAAAAAGAGAAAGAAATTGTGAAGTGATTAGCTAATTAGTAAGAATTCCACGTATAAAGAATCTTTTAAAAAAGAGAATTCTGTTGGTTTGTTGAGAGTGAGACTGTAGTATGGCAGTACCCCTTAACAGAATAAATACGGAATTGAAATGTTTGGTTGTCCATTAGTTGTCATAGCTCTGTGATAGAGTGCTTGTGCATTGAATACTTTTAATGAGTAAAATGAAGGCTGGGAAAGAAGTGTGACACTATATAATTGTTATCCCATTCTAGAGGATCATACTATGATGATTTTCGTGACACTCAGCTAATGTTCCTAAAGTTTGCCAGGAACATTGCTTCAGGAATGGATTATCTCTCGAGGAAATGTTTTGTTCACAGAGATTTGGCAGCTCGAAATATTATTCTGGACAAATCAAACACATGCAAGGTACAGAATGCCTTTATTATCAAAATGAGTGAAGCAAAAGAAAGACACTATCAGGGTGTATAAGATTAGAATCAATGGAAAATGTTTTGTAAATATATGTATAATATGGACAATGTGACATTGTGTGGATTGCTATTAGAACATATGATATATTATAGCATGTCTTCTAGGATCAGCATTGGTGAGAACTGATTTGGCTTACCTTTAACCTTAGTATGCAAGATCTCTTAGTAGCTTACAAATGTCTGATGATAATAGCAAGTGAATAGTTTCACTTCGACTATCATACTGCATAAGGCAAACTCAATTTGACTTCACTAAGATGTTAGTACACTTTAGGCTTCAAGAAAACTGAAAGTGAATTATCAAATAATTGATGAATGCAACCATAACTGTATTCAATTTGTGACTAATACATCTTTTTCTGGCTTGCTCACCATTTGTGCTGAAGCACATAGGTTAAGGTATCAATAAGGCTAGCCAATAACATCATAGAAATTCACTCAAACTATAGAGTGCAGATGTCATGTTGCTGTTTGTTTGGCTTCAGATTGCTGATTTTGGCATGGCCCGAGATCTCATGGATGACACATATTACACAGCTAGTGGAGGAAAAATACCTATTAAATGGACAGCTCCTGAAGTGAGTGTTCAAATGGTGTACATAATTTAAAAATATACATTCAAAGGGATAAATAAATTACCAATTCTAGCTACCGTTTATAAAAATGAGTCCATGTCAAGGAATATCTTAAAGAAAACGTCTCATGAATAGATTGAAGGAGCACCAGTATACAGCTAATAAAATGGAGTACAAAAATGGCATCTCCGTACAAGCCTGGAAAAATCCCCATAGAGTAAACTGGAGTGAATCGAGAGTTGAGAAAATAGTTCCAAATTATTTCCACAGGAGGCTAACTGAACCATTAATAATACAAAGCACCAACACCACATCAAATCTTGAACTCGAGCTCAACTCCACCTGGACTCCATTCCTATCAGAACTTTAGTGTCAGTGATCCATTGGCTACGTGCATATTCATGTTTGCATTATATTTCTTTTAACCGATCATACCTCACAACTGATGAAGGCTCAAGAGCTGAAATGTATTGTAATTTTATAACTAACTTAATTACTATTAAGCTCATAAATATCAATTACCAAAAAAATTAAATCTCAAATTCTTTTTGAGATCATTTAAGGAATCGCTAGCATAAGATAAATAGGGTTCACTGTTCACTCATAAGCTTGTTCAGTATATTGTAATGATTGTCATAGTTCAACCGATTGCAGGCCTTGCTCTACAAGAAGTACTCCACTGACAGTGATGTGTGGAGCTATGGTATGGTGCTGTTTGAGATCTGGTCTGTGGGCAAGAAACCATTTTCAAACATCACTAATGCTCAAGTTCTGAGACTGCTCGATAAAGGGTTCTGCCAAGCTCCACCTCCTGGATGCCCACGTGCCATATACGAGGTGATGGTGAAGTGCTGGTAAGTAGTTCAACAAAATATTCAAGTTTTTTAAGAATTGTTGTCATGTATGAACTAAACAAAGTTTACATACTGTTATTTAAATGTTTGTAAACCAATAGGAACCCAGACCACCAATCTCGACCAAGTTTCAGAACTATCAACCAGGAACATCTGAAGAAACCTTGTAGTATGCTCTTACAATGGTCCGCTGAGGATAATGGACTGTCTCCAGCAGTTGGAGTTTGTGGTGCACCATTAGAAGAAGCGCAAAGGCTTCACTTTGACTTGCAAATTATTTACACATCTTCAAACAATTTCTGATCAGATTCATCAGAGGAATTATAAATTCACCCTATTTGAATCAATTTTTAACTTAATAGCTATAATGTATGCAAATGTATGTGTTATAACAAGTGTTCAAACTATTTATGTACACCTCTTGTAGTCAACCAGCCACCAACCAATTAGCTGCTATTTATATAATTAATTTTTTAGATAACTCACACATGTAATTCCATTCTGCTTCACTTCATTCTAATAAAATATAACTACCACGAAAATAGACTGTAATGATTAAGAAATTAATTTTGTTTAGCTAATAATACAGTGAATGGCCTCAAACAGTAGCTAGATACTGATAAAATCTAGCATGTTATCCCTCTAGTCTGAAGCAATAAAACTCCTATGACTGATGCTGAATCCTTGGAGGAGTGGTAGTAATAGCTACAGATCAAACACATTAGATGTTCAATACAGAATACTACATTTATTTGATAACTAGCTATATAGTGTGACATATTATAATATACATAATGTTTTGTTTTGTTTTTTAATCGTCTCCAACACAAAGAGTAAAGTTATACACTCGAAAGTTAAACAATGTCATCATAAACTACTTCATTGACATTATTAGCCTCCATATTTACAGCATCTAACTCATACTGGAATGGAGGCTCCTCTACTGGAACAGCCATTTCAGATTCAATCACCTGATTTTGTGAAAATGTACTAATTCCATAAGCATCATTATCATTGATAATAATATTTTCCATTTCCTTGTCCAATAAGGATTCCGCTCTATTGGAATCATTTAAATTGCCCAATGCTACTTTTGATTTTGCTTTCAACCTAAATATGAGGAAAATGACGAGAAAAACGGCCATTACAATTAGGAGAATAACACTTCCTGTGACAGCAGCAACTAGTGGTAACACTAGGGAAGAGTTACTTGATGCCATAGTAGATTCTATAGACATATTTGAGTTGAGTGCATTTTCTTCTGGTGATAATAATTTGCTAGTAGTGAAAGCTGAAATCGTCTGTGCTCTGGTTGGGTTGAATTGAATAAAACCTGTAGTTGTAGCAGGATTTTTTGAAGATGAAGGAACTGTGCCAGTTGATAATATTATATTTTCCTCTGATGTTGTTGTTGTGGCTGCATCACTTTGAGTAGCTTCAGAATTGCCTGCTGAATTTGGAAAATCACTGTCTGTAAAAGCAAGAAAGACACACTCAAATATCTATGTGATATCATTATATAGAGGTTAGTTTACATAGCTAATACTGACACTTACAAATGCACCCAATTAGCCTGATCTTCCAACATAAAAATGAATCCGATGTTCTTTTGAAATCAAGAACGTGAATTCTGAAGACTCGTCCCCTGACTGGTTGCCACAGAGTCATTGTAGTAAGTTCTGCACTACTTGGAGCAAATATCTGGAGGGAAAAAAACAACAATTATACCACAGGTGAATGGTGAGCTTTAAATATGAATGTTCAGCCATGGCAAGAATAATTGCACTTGCCATTTAAAATAGCATTTTAACTTCAAACTTACCAATCCGTAAGTGAACGTATCAGAACCATTCCTAATCTCCAGACGATAACGTCTCACATAAGAAAGAGCACCCAAACGATTATACCCACTAACTCTCATGTGAGTTAAAACAACTGGGTGACTGAAAATCAACGTGAAATAGGGTGCGGTCCCCACTATCCTTTCGCACCATACAGTACCATTATCTACCAGTCTGTTAAGACCATTGGAAGGAATGGGACTGCTAGCCTTCACGGACTGTAGTAATGAAGAAGTTGACAGGAGCGTACTTTTCAAACATGCTAAAAATATATTGTAAGAGAGTAAATTGGAATAAATACACAGTGAAATATCTCATTCTTTGCAAAAATACACATTCTTTATATTTACCAAAAGCATTTACTGCAAATTATTAACTTGTTTAACAAGATTAATTAACACGTGAAATATTGAATTTTAAGAATGCATAATGTAGTGACAAATTATCGCATAAATAGTTTACAAAAATGTCAGCTGCAAAAAAAATCTAAGAATTAAAAATTATTACAACATAATTAATTGATTTCTTGGAATAACCAAAGTAATATCACCATAAGATCATAGCTAGCTACATAAAGCCTCACTAACTACCTGTGCGGGCCAAGCATCCTTTGGCTTCTATTCGCATGCAAGTTACATTCCTCGGGGACCATTCCAGGGCTTGGATGAAGAGCACACGAGTCAAGACAGGATGAGGCAGTTGAATTTCCTGCACTGTAGTACTTCTGTGTCGAGTGAATGTCTAAGAAGGTATCAATTGTGATGATTCCTTACCAAGTTTTAAGCACATTAATCCATTAATAGTAATTTCAACAATATTAGCGCTTATTTAAAAAAACCTGTATTTGAGTTAGTTCTCTTGTACAGAAAATGTTGTTGACTTACGTCAGAGTTTGATGCTGATTTCACTGAAACGAACGTGTTTCCTTCCTCTTCGTTCACCTGAACTTGAAATTGAGTCACAAAATAGTCCACGGAATCTCTGCTAGCACCACCAATATAGAGAGAAGTGACATTAACCAGTGTATTAAAGGAAATGTTTAGATAAGGTCGTTGATTATAAAGGCTGTATGTAGCACACCACGCCTCTCTTCCCAATCTGGCATCAGTGGCGCGATGCTGAGGTGTCTCTCTATTCGCCGTTATAAACTCATCTTGGACTCTATAAGTGTTGCCACTTATTAGACGTCTATTCTGGCTGCAAAAATCTGTAAAAGTTATGTATGAATGGAATAAAATAAAGATGTAAGAATATTCTGAAGTTATACTAAAACAATCCATGCTCTACTCAGCCACATTATAAATACATCAATTATTCCCTCTAAATTCATCAAATTGCTTAGCTACTTGTGTCTTCTTCTTTTTAGTACAATGTTTGCTTAGTAGCATCTTTTGGAATAACAGTGGTAGCTATTATTCTTCAATATATTCCATACCATTGTCATTTTGTGGATGAAGAAAAAAATATCATGCAAAATATAATGTACCTACTACATGTACATAAAAAAAAACAAATTATTACCCTTATATATATTATATATATATCCTGATTCTAACCTTTCTGACAAAATCCCACAAAAGTATAAAAAAGTCCCACAAAAAAATATCAAATAATATTGCATAACAAGCTATTCCCACTGTATGCTAGCTTTCCAAAAAAAACAGTGATGGTTAAGTGTTATAGTCAAAACACTTACAAAACAAACCGACACTTTGTAAGTGAAATCATTCTAAAGCAAATAAGCACTGTGAAGGAAACAAAGGCAACACTCTTTAGTCTTGACCAACCTCTTGTCAAAAACAGACTAAAAAGGTTAGCTCAGCCTAAGCAAAACCTTGCAACACAGCAGCGGAATAACCATTGCTTAATACAGGACAACTTGCAACAAAAATATCCTTCTGGATTGATAAAAAGGGTAATAAAAAGCTAAAGGCAATAGATTCAACAAATCCTTAAGTTAGGGATAGTCACTCACAGAATTTGTGCACATTGGCAAACTCTCACCCATAAGCAAGCATGGTATCATAGGCCAGGGCTGAGCTAGGGGGGACTAAAGTCAAGTCCTAGGTTAAAATTTTCTCTGCTAAATTTTTCTAGCCTCCTAGAATATTACAACAAAAGTGTCATATGCAATCAATTATGGGTCATGTTATTCCTGATTCCACGACATTAGCAAGATACATATTTTCTTTGAAATGGCTGTCTCACTGCAGCCTCCTAAAATTTGGCTCAGTCACCCTTCCAAAACTACTTTGGGTGGGCTAGGGAGCTCTAATCCCAACCCTCAGCCTCCTAGCAATAGGTATAGCATAATTTGGGAAACAATTGCCAGTAGTTAACACTAACACTTGCTATGTCACTCACACCAGTACTGCCCGTATTTTATACACTGCCCATTAAATAGCTATGTTCCATAAAGATTAAAGGATATTTTAATATATTCTATGAATTATTCTGTGATTAGCTACAGCAATAATCTCTAGGACTACTCAACCTGCCCATCTGACTATATACTTTTATCACCTGAAAATCTGAATAGCTGCACCAGGAGCACAAGTAAACTGATCACTCGACCCATTTTCTCTCTAACTCAGAGGAAGTAATGCAATAACTGAATTATAATATATTTATGTAGCCATATTGTGATGAGGTAAAGGATCACTAGTCCACGTTGTGACATGAAATCATACAAAATGCACAAAAGAATAAGGTAATCAGTTAACTTCAAAACTCCCACAAATACATACAACAACAACAACAATATAATAATAATAATAATAATAATAATAATAATAATAATAATAATAATAATAATAATAATAATAATAATAATAATAATAATAATAATAATAATAATGATAATAATAATAATAAAAGTATTATGCCCACAAGGCTACTATGGTACTAGCATATACAGACCTTCTTAAAGATACTCACAATTTGACAACTGAATCTCTATCACCTCATTAACACTATATCATCACAGTCTTCTAGCTATCATGCCCTATGTGCACTACTGTTTTACAGTCACTTTATAGTAACTATAGGGTCCATCAAAGGTAAATTATCCAACAGCTTCTTTTTTACAAGCCTTGTACCCGGTATAGGCATGTCACCAGTTCCTATGCACCTCACACCTCCCAGAACCTTAAAATTTCATTGTTTAATGGAATAGAATTTAAAAAAAAAAAACTATAGGAAATCAGAACAATACACAAAATGTATAATTGCATTGCAATATAATAGAATGGGTAGTTTGTGCAGTTCATATGACAGTACTAAAAAATGAATGGCTGCAATAAATGAGACAAATAATGAACAAGAGAAGGTGGTTAGTAAATATTTAAAATATGTATTAGATGGAAAATTGTTTAAAGCACTTTAAAAAATGAAGCCAACAATTCTGGTTTCCTTTTTGGATGAAATAGCTGCAGGATGTGATATTATAGTTTGCTAATAGCTGCAGGATGTGATATTATAGTTTGCTTGATGAATGAGAAGTAAAAACAGACTAACTTTGGCCCCTCAGTGAGTTTTCCAACTCAGTGGTGAGCCTATTCAACTCTTCTGTAATGGCTGCATTGGTGCTCATGTAATGGCTTTTAATTACGGGCGAGGTGCTTCTTCCCCTTTCTAAGTTTGCCCCATCAGCGCCTGTTTTCTTCTCCTTGTTCACTTTAGAGTACTTCGGAACTGTGCCTTTCTCCAAGCTCATGGTTCTGCTGAGACCTGAGGGTTCCGCCAATGGGGGTCGAGAGGCATCATTGTTAGGGACCTCACTGGCAGAAGGGAGTGGCGGACGATAGAAACTGCTGCTATATGCTGCATTGGCCTGGGTGTGTCGATCCTGGCCACGCCTCTTGGGTAAAGCCTCCAGGACATCTTCATAGTCATTGCCCTCGTCTGGAGGAAGTTGCTGAAGTGCAATGCTCATCTCTTGTAAGCTACACCAACAGATAGGAGAATAGTGGTAATGGTGGTGAGTATAAACACCCAAGAAAACAGAAATGCATGCCCACAACTTAAGATATTTTTTACATTTTGTTTTATTTTCCTCCACTTTGTATTAACTATCAATACATTAAATCAGCCCAAGGACTCTTTGGTACATCTTAAGATAAAAACCCAGGATAACAGGAAGTGCATGCCTATTGATTATAAATAGTTTAATGCCTATTTCGTTTCATTCACCCCCACATAGATTTTAACTATCAGTACAATAAACCAGCCAGAAGACGCCTAAGCACATCTCAAGATATGGTCTATCAAAGCTAGAGCTAAACAAACAGAGACAAGAAACCTACGAAGAAGGTTCGAAATGCAGTCTACACAGAGCCACATACCACTTGTCTCCATGATGGATCATCAAATTACCGGGACAGAAATATTGTGATGATCTCAAAGTAGGTAACCAGTTAGTTTGTTTAATGGCCGCCACTGTAAGCTCTAACCTTTCCATGAATCTTCTGCTAGCATTTTTTAATTCATTACTGGAAACCCAAGTAATTAAATCAAATTATATCAGCAACAACATCAGAGAATATTTTTAAAAGATATTATCTGTTTACAGGTATTTACAGGCTTCATTGTTTACTTGTTGGTATGAAAACATACCAAATATGCCATAATAGGTTTAGCTGGTTCCACGCACTGACCAATTCTGGCGAAATTAAGGCATTTGGACAAAATATGATGAAAGGAATTACGCACTGCGTGGCTAAAGTATCAGTCTCATACCAAGGTCAAAACTAATGAAGAGTAACAAATTACAGACCGGTTCAAAAGCGTTAAACCCGATCTGCTATCAACTTGCATCTTCCAAATTGATTGCATCACTTGGCGGCTATGTTGTATATCTCTAATGCAAGGGACCAAAAATATTTTCTTCCACCACACAACCATGAAGGCATGTATTCCACATCCTCATACATACACGTTACGTCACTTATATCTTCACCTAAAAAATGAACATGTAGCACCTTGTATATTTACATCTTCTTTTGAATCCAGTCGCTAGTAACAACATTTTTTTCTATCAAAAATGGCTGATACTGGTACGAGGCCAATGTCAAATAGATTATCTAGTCAAAAAATGATCTAACTCGACATATAGCTTGGCAAACATCTATTTCTGTATTTCATTTAAAGAGTGAGTCTATCAGAGAGTAGTGCATGTTCCAGATTTCACTTGATAAAAAAGTAACGGCATTTTAATCCCAACGACATAATTTGTTACTAAACTTATTTGATACACATTTTATAGAACTTAATTGGACATGACAGCATTCCAGTGTCTTGGTAACCAACTAACTGTAGTGACAGTAGTAAGAGAAAGGAAGAGGTCTCTGGAGGGTGATCTGGGGGTCATGTACTACTACATGATGTGCACAGGAAGTTGAATACGGTGTATAGTCTGGCAGAAACTAAAATAATTTCTCTTTCTATTCTACAATTTATGAAGACTATCAAGCATCCAATATTCTGTGGTTTTACCAATTATACTCATCATTACCTTACTACCATTACCGAAAAGTGATCCTAATCCAAGTGCTTAACACATCCACTGTCATTCCATGCATCTCTTTTCTTTCTTGTTGACAGCAACTAACAGACACAATGGCTGAAGCTTAATTACTACGCAATCACTTCACACAAGATATCTGAGTGGGAGGTAACCCTGGGTAACCCAGCCTCAACCAGCTATTATAGAGGCATTCAGTGGGTATGCAAGTGGGAGGGGTGGGAGTTTATGAAAGAGGAAAACAAAACCCTTCCATATACTCTTTCAATCAATCTGCCCTTAGAAGTTATATAACATGGATTCACACTAGTGCTGATTGAATGGTACGAGAGAGATTGTCGGCAATTTCTCATGCTTCCAAACACCTTCTCTAATTGCAAAGAGGGGTGACCAGTACAAAGCATGCCAGAGAGACCTAATTAAAAGGTGCTGTAAAAACTTCTACGCTCTATTTAACCACTGATGGATTAATTACTTTTTCTTTTCCAAGTAGACTGGATTCTTGATCTCCATGTTGGAACCGAGGCTGCTCGTGCTGCTCCGGAATGGGCTGGGACTATGCATGGATTTGGGAACATCGTAAAACTGTGGGCGTGGCTGGTCATAGATTTCTTGAACTCCTGTACCATTTGCCACAATTTCCCTGTGCAAAAAGAATTATAAGGCTAATAAAATTTTGCTAAGTTCTTGCAAGAAAGACTAGTTTGATAAAGTACTATACTACTCATAGTTCACAGGCCAGCATGGAAGCATATCAGGATATTAATACCAGGCCTATTTATATACTGTATATTCCAGTGTTTGTATTTCAAGGAGTAGCGTAGCATCCAGTCGATTTTTAAGGGGTTTGAAAAATTGAATTGACAAACAAAAACAACAACAATAGCATTAGCTAATTTTACTCTATTGTATCAATTGTGTAAAGCATTCTAATAAAAAAAGAGAGATGGGTGCAACTTACTTTGTTCTCTTGCTGGACATCTTCACTTTTACAGATTCATAAGTAGGACTATACAAAACATCAAGCCACAAAGAACAGCATTATGAATGAGTTGATACTACAATAGCTAACAGTATTGTCAAAATGATATATTATACTGATAATAATAACAGTCACCTTTCTGCTGATGGGGACTTGTTTAAACACATGCATATGAGGACACCAGCAGTGACAGCAATCAGCACAGCCGCTACCAGGACCACCACACACGGGATGACAACGAGAAGCAGGTCCTTCTGGGCTATGGATCCCGCCTCTTGCGGACAATTAGCTGGAGACGGCTGCTCTGACAAATCGGTTGATGAATCTGTAGTTAATGCTGTAGGGGGACGAGTGTGTGTGTTGACAGTTGTAGTAGGGGTAGTAGATATCACTTCAGGTGGGACCTCCTCCGTCTCTAATAATTGAGCTAAGAAAAAAATCAAAACTTGTAATAATAACTAAGGACTGTTCAAAACTTTACAAATTGAGAAATTACATGGAGTGATTTTTTAAATAAATCTTTTTTTAATACATAAGTAGGCTGCCAAGACACCATAGACCATATTTTTACCAAAGTAGTACATACACCTTATTAAAATAATATACCCGCTCTATTTTAATATACATGCTAATAAACTCCATTCTCACCATCACTGGCCCTGCAGCCATACATCATCATAGTCCAACATATTCGTCCCAATGAATCAATTATTCCTCCATTGACATGAAACCGTATCTTCCTGGCGATGAACGGTCTTTCCAAAGCAAAATACGCGTCGGAGGCAAGTATGTCACGAACATAGAAGTCCTGCATCGATACAGAAATAAAATTTTATGACTGTACCAATTTTAAGTTATTTCTTATGCTTCGGCAATTACTCTCACAAAAGGAGAACTGAAGTCATAGAAAATGCATAGACCAAATAGATTCTAGAACAAATATGAAGGTGGCCACCAAAGTTATGAGCATGCATGAGCTTTCTCTAGTAGCTGTCATTTTCCAAGCAGCTATAAACACTAATCCTTCACAACAGACCAACAATATACTAAATACTTGCTGTACCTGAGCTGACTTTAAGACTCCGTAGGCCTCAAAGTCATTGCTGGCTTCATCTTTGGTGTAGAGTAGAGTGAAGTTTTGCACGTAAGCGTTCTGCTTCCCTCCAGAGATCAGAATGACGGGGATTATGGGCTCCATAAAGGTTACCTCAACATAGAGACTGCTAATATTTGCTGTTTGATCCGGAGAACACCAGCCCAACGTGGACACAGTAAATTCTGACGCTGGGTTCCTCGGATTTTCTTCAGAGCTCGTGATACCAGTGTTCCGGTCTAGTACACTTCTGTCTCCAGTGAGAAGAATTTGAGAATTAACAGGACAGACTGGACACAAGAACAATAATAATTATTGATTATGAGATTAAATGGTTTTTGTACTCTAAAATTAGCTACTTAATTTCACACTAATCAATTGCAACCACCCAAGCTCAAACACTAAATTCTCCGAAGTTGGTGGATAAACATATTCCTTAACACAATAATAAATTTACTCACCTACTCCATTTTGGGAGGTTGCCCCATTGGCACAGACTAATACCAGTACCACCACAGCTCGAAAGACCTGGAAATATTTGCCGGTCATGCTAGCTAATTGAGTGTAATGATCCTTTCCACAACAAGAGCGAACGACCAAAAAAATGTAAGCTCCTTGCACCGAAGGCAGACTGCAACTAGCTCCAACTAGCTCCTAGATTGCAACCAGGCAGAAACTCGCTAACTGCAGGACTAAGGCCACCCATAAAAATGTGAACCTTTAGATACAAAGAATTGACTTTTCCGGTCCGCGCGTCACGGTGACATGTGGACGGCGATTGATCTTATCAATATTCATAGCTTGTGGCGCGGGAGAGTTATTTCATTCCTGCTAATAGGAATCTTATCTGTGGGGAGAACTTGTTCATAACAACAATGACATCATTTCAGTTGAACTGGAGTATATAGGATAAATTGCAGGAATTTCAATCTAAAAACACAACAATATTCTTAAAATGTCCACAAAGTTAGAAGAGTTCGACAGAATACATGGATACAACAGTATGTCTTCACTTAGGAGTCTCATATTCCATGGGCTGAAAGTGCTGCCTGGCCATCAAGCTGTGCTCCATCTCATCCTGACCAGTCAGTGAAGATGAAGGCACACTGTAGCTCTCATTGTCCACCATATCAATGGCGCTGACTCCCTTGCTAAGAAAGTTCATAGGACTGGAATGGGTTGGGATAGAGTAGGCCAGCTTGGGAGAGTTTCTCTGTGGTGGATAGATACTGACAGCGTGGTAATCCACAGGCTGTGGGAAAGGGACGCTGTAAGTGGGGTTATCCACCATGCTGTCCACACTCCTGATGCTTTGCTCGAGGTCGGTTGTCACGGTACTGCGATTATTCATGGAGTCTATAAACGTGCTTCGTTTGTTTGCAGGATATAGCCTGTACATTACAAAATGTCCACAATTATAAGCAATAGAAGATGTTGGTCAATTTAATAATGTTTTATATATTATATTATAATATATATACATATATATATATATATATATAATATATATTATTTGAAACAGATTAAAGAGAGCTCCTTTCTTTATAAGGCTAATTATATTTCAGCGCCCTTAAAAAAGTCACAACACACTTTAAGATGTGCTTTTGGCCACACATGCTAATTGTTATATGAAAATAAGTCACAGTAATTAACATTAATCCCATAGCTACCTTTGGCGATTCTCGTACACTGCATTCTCACTTCTATTGTGATACCCGGTTCTTCTGGGGACACCATTGAAGCTGGTGCTGTGGTCCAGGCCAGGACTGTGTTTAGGAGCCAGCACTGAAGAAGGCATCATTGAGGACCTATAGTGCAAACACCGTCAGTGTCAGCAAGTAAGAATTATCGATTACCATCGTATCATGCAAATGAGCGAGCACCACACATTCCTTTGAGTTAGTTACCTCCCAGCCTATGTAGCCCATTGATAGTAGTAATTAGATAGGTAGTATGTTTGGGTACTCTGCCTAAATTCTTTAAACCCAATATAGACCTCCTCACATGTACAACTTCATTACTGAGTCTCCAATCAGTCTAAGATCGCATCCACAAACTATTGTTCAATTTTCCGTTTTTCTTTACGAGACCTACTACAGAAACCTTACACTTTTCCTTATCATTGGAGAAGTCTGAAGTATTCCTTACAATCACTCACACTGTGGGTGAGTGAGTTTGCTAACAATTCATGTACATGGCTCAGTGTTTATACCTTGTCTTGTAGATCTCGTTATCAATCATTCCTAGAGTATCATCATCTCTCTTTGGAATATGGCAGTCCTGATCTCTACAATGATATTAAGACTATATATAATAAGTATAATTATATCAAACAATATTTTAATGATTTTACTTATTTTACACTACTCCAATTCTTTAGCCCTCCCCGTATGCAGCCTTCTCCTACACTCTTTGCAAAGAAAAAAAGGGGGTGTTGTTTTAAAAAACCTTTGGCCTTTCACTTATAAATGTTAAGGACAACAAAATATTGCCACTGAAACAAATAATATTTATATATAGTCATCATATGTATCGCTGAAATATATGAACTGTCATCATATGACACTAGTAAGCAAAAAAAAAAAAAAACATCTTTGTGAGAACTAAGATATTTCTCACTTTGAAGCAGATTTATTAGTATTGCATTAATATGTTTAAAAATTGCTGGATTTCGTTTATAGCTATCTACTAGAGACTAGCTACAAGGTAGCTAACCAGATGCAGACACTTCTTAAAGCCTCAGGAGGACCCTCGGACACATTATTTCACTGCCACTTAACTGATTCACTCCCTTCCATTTTTACTCTTAACTCCCTGAATCTCCTAACCCCTCCCACTCTCCACCCACTTCTCCTCCCCCTTATTCTGAACTTAGAATTTCCAGCATCTTGTTGTTTATGCAATCACAATCATCAACATTCGTTAACGTTCTCATTAGCTGCACCTCAGAGAACAATCAACACTCATTAACATTCTCTTTGAGCTGTGCCTGAGAGAGTGATCACCCCTTGTTTTATCCCACCTCACTATATAAGTCTCTGTCTCAAAATTCATTTCATTTTCCACTAGAAGGGTTTACCAAGCCAAGGTATTATGGAAATTAAACTCTAACATCTCTGAGAAGTGTCTGTCTGCATCTGGTAGCTACCTTGTAGTTAGTTTCTAGTAGATAGCTATAAACGAAATCCAATAGTTCACCTAGACTCATAGAGTACATTGTCCGTCATTATGCCTGCTTCCCCTTTGCTGCAGCTTTTACTTTTTGACCTACTGGACAACAACAAAAAGCAAAAAAAAAAACACAATTTAATAATAATGCCAATAAAGTAGTATAAGTTAAGTGCATATGAATTTAAAAGGATGGCACTTCGATAGGCCAAGAGGTACATCATTTGATGTATGTCTACATTGTGGGAGGTACTCATGGCTATTTGTAACAGAACAGGCAGGAAACAATTACTTGTCTTTGCTGAGAACTTTCTCTGTGAGGCAAATGTGATAAGGAATAGAGTAGGAGTGGGCAAATACGTGTATCTGTGTGTGCTGTGCATGCAGTAACTATGGGAGCAGCCTAAACAAGTCCAGGAGTGAAGTAGGTGTATATGGAATAAATGGATGATATCCGACAACATGTCCAGCTCCCAAAGAATACACAACTGATAACATCTTTCTCAATATCAAAATTAAAGCCATAACAAACCACAGGGGGAAAAACAGGATGGGAGAGAAAAAATATATCTGGATAAAAAATCATAACAAAAAGATTGTTTGTCTTTGAGGCACGGAAATAAGGAAATGGTTGTCCCTTTTGATTAAAAAAAAATTAGGGAATATTTGGGAACGTAAGAAAAGTGTGTTTTCTCCCATTTGATTGCTTGATTGGAAGTAACACCCACCCACCCACCCACCCCACACACCCCACCCCACACACATACTGAAAGGAAGCCACTCATTGATGACTAACTGATTCTTTTTTTGCTCCACTTAAGCTAATACAAGAGTTAACTAGGACACGAGCCTGTCATGTTCCTAATAGTTGGCAGTCTTCATTGGACACCAACAGCCACCAATAAAGACTTCACCTCAGTTCAAAAGAAGCCCTACCACTCTTCTCTGACGATTTTGACTTCAATAATTGGGATATTCATTTGACTTGTATCAAGCAAAATAATTTTGTTGATTGGTTCCTCCACGCATTTTTGGCCTTTTACGCTTCCATAAAGCTATCGCTAGCCAAGAATGGTGAGTGTGGGCGGTCGCTAATTGCTGTGGTCTCGTGATTTTCATAAAAATGTTACATTAATCTTGCATGGAATGGAGTTGAAGCAAAGATAATTGCTTAATGATCTCTAGTTCTCTAAAATGAACATTACAGAGATACTAGTGTACAGAATTGGAAATTTGACTTGTTCTGACTAAGCAAATTAAGACCATAGTATAAAAGTTTTTGAACTTTATCAAGTAGTAAGGTACTAGTACATTGCGTAGGAAGGCAAATTAGAGATCGCCATCAACCCACAAACTGGTATTATGATCGTATTTTGGTTATCCCCTAACTAGAGCAACAATTGGAGGAAACTTTACCTCTAGCAAACTTTCTTTTATATTTCATATCTTAATGTAGTTGTAAGTATTATATTTAGGCATCTTTGTGTTTGTTTTTTTTGTTGTTGTTTTTTTGTTTTGTTTTTAGGTTTCTGGACACAAATTGAGAATTTTATTAGGAATTAGTTGTGTAACGAACAATAGCTATGACATAAGTGAGCTTCCTAGGCTGATCACTCCAAGCCTGCCAGGCATCCATGAGAAGTACAGCGACGAACAAGCACATTTGGCACACCCAGCATGTTCCAGCATGAAATTCCTACAGCGAATTCTACTCCATTAATGTAGTCAAGCTTGGCCAGTCGGGCATCGATGTAGCCCAGGGAATAGACCAAATTTCCATTCCATAACTTTAGTTGTTGTGTTTCTATTTATGCCAAGCGTCTGCCAGTTGGAGGAGCCAAGATTGTGTAAACTGCACCGATAAGGCCCGAGTTGGAAACAATGACCAGGGCCAGTGAGGAACATCTGAAGAATGGAGCACTTAATCACTGCTCACTTGCATTATGAGATTACTAATGAGTTATATTTATTTACAGAGGTATCACCTAGTCTTGCTATTTGGCTCTGCTCCAACAGAGGCATGATTAGATAATCAGCTATTAAGTACATAAATGGGCCGATGAAGAATGCTACTGATAAAGGTCACAAATCATACTAATCTCCATGGGTGCAACAAGTAGAGAGAATGGAAATTGTGAACTGTCTTGTCCAGATTCAGGACTTTGTCTAAGTACTAATGTCGCCATTGGATAATTTGCCAAAGAACACATTTATAATTGCATACAAGAATTTTAAAAAAAATTGAATCTGCAAGTGATTTGTTACATTTTTAAGGACAAAAATAATAATTATACACATGCTATAGGAAATAACTAGTATATGCACATAAAAACTAAGATTCAGCAATTGCAGAGGGAAGGTACAGAAAACTTTGAGTAAAAAAATATCAAAGTGGCAAAAAAAAATATCCACATGCGAATTATAAGCAGCTAGAGGTTACACATTTTTAATTATCTTTAATGTTGTGTATTTAGCTATACTTACTCATATCAAAATAATTTTCAACTCATCCTGCCTAGACCCACACAGCAGTTCTATTTACACGTACTAAATTAACTGCAGCTCTCACTGAATCACTTACTTGCACCTGCAGTGTATGCAAGCAGACACACAGACAAAACCCAAGCAGGCCAGAATGAGCAAGCCAACTGCAACTGATGGCACCACGTAGAGTATCAGACGGCACCGATGGCACCACTGTGATGACTGATTGCCTCCAGCTACATTGGGATAATCAGAGGGTCTAGCCAATACCACTGAAATACAGACATACTTACCAGTCATGTTATTTGTATAGTTTGTAGCTCCGCTAAAGGATGTAGTACAAGGACTAGAAACGACTTCAACTGTTTGTGTTAAAGTAACTGGGCAAGAAGAAGGCTTCTGATCCTGTGTAGATGCTGCTACAAAAGAATCAAAAGATGTCAATGAGGTGGGCACAATTTCATGTTGGTGGGCATTATTTAGAGAAGTGGTTGGCATGGGCACAGTTGCCAACATTGGCACAGTTGCCACCATTGGCACAGTCTGAGTGACAGTCATCACTGGACAGGAGGAGGAGGTTGACTGGGATGGAGAGGATGAAGTTGACACGATACCAACTCTGCTACACTGTGGAAGTGGAGTTATCTGAGTAGAATCAGCTGAGTCTTCTTGAAGAAGATTTGCTGTAATAAAATGTGACAACTGATAGAAAACAAATGAAGCTCATTTGTGGAAATCAATAGTGTATCACTTTGCAAGGTTCAGTTACAAAATGGTAAAACAATACCAATGTTCAATTACTTCAAATTATATTAGAGTAAGGGGAAAGTGTAGTGAATGTATCTTTATGCATTTTTATAAGGTTGAAAATTCAACTGAATTTAATACTTGCAAGTTTGACTACAAAACTGATGTAACTATAATTGAATCCGTGATTCAAATGACCAGTGGAGCTACCTGAGAATGCTAAAATTGTGAAACTGTATCAATTAATGTAGCTGTAATGTACCTGCTATAAATATAAGTGGCATAGGATGGGGGGACTCCGGGGGCTGGAGTCCTTCCCCTCCCCCCCCCCCCCCGTAATTTTGGGCACTATCTCACAAGATGATTTTCTCACATAAACAATTTTTAACTACAAAAAAAAACATGCCTTTGGAGCCATCCCCATACCGAAACATCTTCTTACACCACAGTATATATAATGTATATATATTTTTTTTTTTTTTCATGGTCATAGCCTTTCCTAATTAATATAGGAATATACATTAAAATGTAGAGCCAATCATTTCAACTCCCATCTCTGTTCATTTGGAGTAAGTTCATGTAGGGCTTAAGCCAGCCACATTCCTCTCAGCTCTGCTATAAAAACTGTCCAATCTACTATCTTACATGCTTAATTAAAAACATGACTCTGCTGCCATTCCAGCTACAGTAATTGCTCTATGGAAAAAAAAATTCTTTTTTTTTTTTTGTTCCTTGTACAACAGGTACCTTCATTCAAAAGGCATCCTAAGAGAGTAAGGTGCCAACACAGCTGCCGACCTGGACTCAGAACACCATCCAGGATGTCAAACCGGATTTTCCTAGCAGCAATAGGAGGAGTCAAGGGAAATGCAGTGTCAATATGTCGGACTTCAAATGTACTAGCTCCTTCTGGGGAAATGTACTTTAAAAACTGTCCTTCCAAGTCCAAACTTGTTTGCAAAGTGAAGGATTTCACAAAACCATTCACATGACCAGAGCTAATTAAATGGGTTAAGAGAAGCGGTCTGGTAAAGATCACTTGGATTGTAACGTTGCTTGAACCACCCTGCTCCAATAGCTCAGCAAAAGTTACACCACTACTGGTGTTAGAGTGAAGTTCTTCAGTGCACCATAGGCGAAGTGGGCTGTTGTTTCGATTAAATAGTTCATCGACGCGGTTAAACGTTGATCCCTGGCTAGAGGCTGTGATGTTGAGAGGGTGAATGAGGGAGTTGTCATAAGATATAACTCTGTCAGTCCCCAGGGAACACCCTGCATGTGGAACAGTGTGTACAAAATACAGTGGTTGAGTTGCTACTGAATATGAGTATTAAAACAACCTACTAGCTAAATACATACTAATTGCTAGATCTTTAGCTTTAAAAATTCATTCCCTTACTGGTGTATCAAACTTCTTCAAGAGTATCCATATCTTCACAAACTCAAATTAGACTCTCTTTGGGGATGACCTCTTAAACAGCTGTTCTAATGTCACTCAATTATACTCCTCCACCTACTCTCACCTCCTCCTACTCACTCTTCACTAGTGTAAATATCTTGCCTTACCTGTATAAATAAATCCCAAGCCTTGGTTAAAGGAGTTTCCTAAGACTGCAACAAAAAAGGTTCTCCATAAATCCAAATCTAATTTACTCATTTTCTTGTTAAAGCTAGGTAAAAAATCATCAAATAGATGTTGATTTGACTAAAAAAAATGGCTGACTTGCACTTCTTGACACTCAATAGAAAGTGCAGAATGGAAAAAGCAGCATTTGGTAAATGCTGCCATGGATTGCATGTCAAAGGTCCAAATACCTGCAGATGATGTCACCTGTCGCCAAGTGTTTGACACGTATGCCTTTATCTATTATGGCAAGTCACACTGTTAAGGACATACCAGAACTTGGACCAAGTTCAAATGCTTCAACTGGCCACAATTATCAGGGAATCTTGTGCTTACTTGAATAGTATGAAAGGCTAGCTACATACATTTACCGAGAAATTTTCTTGGAGGAAAAGAATACACATAAAATTACACGAAAGTCACTTAGCTTATTGACCTTGAAGACAACATTAATCACTTGATGGACCATGTAAGTACAGAAATAAATGAACTGTATGTAGGTGTACAAAGATAAAGCTTTGATCGTCATTTCATGCTGATAGCTATGTATGTATGTGTACTAGTGCCAAATTCCTACTTTGCTGGAAAAAAACTAAACACCACTTTAACTTTCAATAGATTATACTCTCCAAATTTTTTTAGGCACAATGAACACAATTTGAATCTTGAAAGCATGCCTGTCAAACCACACCATGTTTATGAAACTTTTTTTCAAATGGAGCATGTGATGATACTGTCAAAGACCCAATGCTGGAGGAGATGGTTCGAGTCAAACCTCATTCATTGAAGACCATGACTAAAAGTGACTTACCAACACAATGAAGAATGTGCATGTTCTACGGTTAAGGCCAATTATGTTTGAAATAACTTCACGGGTGCCTTCAAATTCCTCATCTGATGGTGTCAATTGGTGCGCTCTATTCAATCAAGAATTTTGCTAAGCAGTAATTGGGGTACTTATTGGAGTTTTAACAAAAAGCTTCTAGCATGCCAATTTTAAGTAATTTTTTCTTATCCCATTAAATAGAGTATATTACTTGTTAGACAGTGCTGTGAAGTTCTCTAACCACTTTAAATGAGGATGAAGTAAAGCAATTATTTCTTAAAATTAAATTCTTAGCATTACAACATCTAACCATGTGCTCCCCAAAGTCAAATTGAGTTGTAAGAGCTCATGGTGACCTTGCTTTAGTCAACCAACATCGTACCAACACAAGAATGCAAAGACTTCAATAGGAGACTCCTTATGTGTCCTTACACTTAAGCACAGTCCAGCATAGCATTGAGGTTTTTAAAAGGCAATCACTTTATGCAAGCTAACTTGGCTTATCATTATAAGGAGAAAAGTTATGTGATACTTCCAACTGTACAAACATTGTGCATCCTGTTAAGGACACGTCCCACACAGCGTCACCACTGATATGCTACCTGACTCCAACTTCCACTTTGTCGATCTGAGGTATCGGTACATAAGATAGATCAAGACATAACATAATTTATTTACTATCTCAACTCTTGCTTTGAATTACGAGATGTTGGTCTATGCCTTTTCCCATGTTCAAATACAATTAATTAATACAACATCCACAAAGCCACACTTTAACCATTATTGTTGCAAAAATATGCACACTATGCAAATTACTGAGGAATATAACACAAAAAGTATATTATGAACATACAAACTTTGAAGATGCATTAAGTGAGTCACAAAAATGTATTAAAAGATTGTAACACTTGCATCGACAGTAACACTGCCATCGTCATCGTTCAATCCTTCTAAAATGTCCTCACTGCCCTCTGCTGGTGTTGTCTTATCAGGTTCCCTTGTCTCGGAAGTTACTTCGCATAAAGTTAGAGAGGTATCATTTACGTCTTCTTTGCTACTTGATCTCTCATATCTATTTCCTTCAGTACCATCTGAGCTCATGGGCGCTGGTGGGAGGTGCGGCTCAGTTGCAGACGTTAAAGGAGTATTGTCGACAATCGCATTTTTGTTAATTTTGTTTTTTCTGTCACGACTGCACATACAAAAATAGGTCTCGGGTTATCCCTAGGTCTAATAATTGGAGAACTTAATTACCAAAGCAAACAAATTTCTTGTTTTCTAAGTAACTTTAGAGACAAGATAATAAGGTGAGTTATTTCACATGTGAACCTAACCAGAAACATAGTCTGAAAATATGTTTACTCCACTACAAGCAATTTGTATAAAAACAATTATTTCGTTACTAATGAAATCAGTGAAGATAGAATGTGGTTGCTTAGCAAGCTACAAAATATATTCAATTGGGTATATATAACCTATATGATTTGGCAACATTACTGTAGTTTTATTAATTGATAAGCCATCTACCAGCATTCTTACGTGAGGGTCTCATAGAGAGTGTTGTGAACCACACGGATGGTATCATCTCCGTTCTCAGAGTAGCTGTAGAGTCTTGGCTTTTGGTCACCGACTTCTTCGCTCAAACTGCATATGTTTATTCCATCAGATACATCTTATGTCAGAACTCTAAAGATTACACTGTGCAATTAGTGCTATTCTCTCTTACCGTTTTAGCTTTATCTTGAGGTATAAGCAGCTGGCCACTGCTATGGCAATGGTAACCAGCTCTATGATGAGAGCGAATGCTATTATTGGCCCGAGAATACTTCCAGCACACTCTACAACATGCAAAAGAATAATAAAAATTTAATGATTGTTAGAACTTACTATTTTGCCTGTATTCTCTCCAGTACAACAAATATTACTAATCATCCTCCATTTATGGTAGCTAAGTGGAATATACTTGATAGGTAACATTTATGGTACTTTTCCTAAATAATTGAGCTCTTAGATTGATGGCATGGGGTGGCTAGAATTATTTGCAAAACTTTGACTCCAGACAGCTAGTCTACTGAAGAACTTTGGAGACTATTGACAAAGGAAGTGTGCGCATGCATCAATGGGATCTAGTGTCATTGAATCATGCACATAATTCATCCTTTATTGTCACTCCCAAAGACATAAGGATGACTAAAGCAAGAACTATATTATAATCACATCATGCGTAATTAAAAAAAATTATGTATTTAAGATAAGTCTAGAGATAAACTAAGGTAATAATGAAATTGACAAAGATGTATATTTATCATCCTTCTATTGCTGAAAATAACACTAACAGGTTATAATAACAGCAAATTTTCTCATTCGAACGGCCAATATTATGCTAATTTGAAAACCAGACGTTTCCAATTCTTGCCAAAACGTTGGGTTGTTTTAAATAACATAATATTAGCTGCTAGAATGATAAAAATTGCTATTATTATAATTATTTCAGCTGAGAATGACTGAATCATCACTAGCGGATTAGTTTTAACAATATGATCACTTGCTGGTCAAAATATAAAGGCCACGCCCATTATACAATTCTTGTGTTAGCTAGTTTTGTGATCACCTGCTAAGAAGCATGTTTTAATTACTAGCATAATTCTAATATTTGACATGATTTAGGTGAGGTCTAGCAAACCACAATCTTAGTTAATGCCAGAGGAATAGTTGGATTACAACTGCAACCAGACACCAGACACTTTCAAGTCATGTTACAGCAGACCAGGTGTAGTGTAGTATTACGACTCACGAATGTATCTATCCTCCCTACTGCAATACTTAACTGGAGTGGTAGCAAGCTACTGCCAACACAAAAGTGAATTACTCATGTCCACATCTTTATTTACATTGGAAGCTATTTGGAACTGAGTTGAGCTAGCCACTCACCTTGAGCCTTCACTCCAGCAAACAGAACTACGAAAATTGCCACTGCCCACAATCTTGAAGCTTCCATCTTGAATTCCTCTCACTGAACACTATTATTCCCTTCAAACACACTGAATAAGTGATCGCTGGTAAGCCACATAGTGTCAGCACAGAGTAAATATGGACTGACCACAAACTCCTATAAGTGGATAGTTACCTAAATATGTGTGGATTGCTCTTCTGCAATAGTGTGTGTCCTCCAGACCTCCTTGTAAGGGTATTGCTCGACCGACTATGCAGTGCAATGGCTTTGGTTTGTTTTAGCAAAAATAACTAGAGGAAGACGAACAAAAGGAGCCTCAAGAACATCATGATCGAGTGAGTGAAGACACCTGCAGTTTTCAGTTGTGAGAAAACCATGAAGTGGCAATCAGGGCACATTAATTAGAAATAATAAGATAATGATGTGTCTAATCAAGGTAATGCTGTGGTATCAGTATGCAGATTTAATTAAGTTGTCATGTTGAGTTAGTCAATTTAATATTCATACATCTACACCTTTGATATAAATATTAAGCCTCACTACTGAATTATGTATTCATTAATATGTACTTCATACCACACACACAAACATAAACTAATATAGCTGTATTAATTACAGCACATCCAGAAGCTTGTCTCTCTTAATTCAAAAAATGGTACAAATTTTGCATGTTTACAAAAAGTGATTAGCTGTATAACATCTACATCTGTGGTCTCCATAACTCCATCCAAATCATGAGGAGCTAATAAGGCCTTGTTATTCTTCCTGTGGCACCGATAAATTGAATACAGTCATAGAGTTCAAAGGTCCCAATTGGTTGTTATAGACTTGTATAATTCAATTGCAGTTGGCATTAGCTATAGAGGATACAGAAATACACTGACAATTGATGAGAGAGTACGGAACCACTAATCGTATTACATGTCCTATTAGCCCCACTCCCTCTTGAGAAGGGAAGTACTATTAGAAAGATAGTATCTTATAGTCACAGATGACCATTAACACAGTGAAGTACATAATTAGCTTGACCTATGACCTTTCTTTGATCTCGTGTAATTATTTAAAAAATTCCATTAGTTTCATGTTCAACTTAATGTCCAATCATAAAGCTATCTACAAATTTATATTGAATTTTATAAATACATATAGGAATGCAGACGTACAAATGCTCATACAGTAACTCATACACACATACATACATACACACAAACACACATATGTACATTGCTACATAACACATACGTATCTATAAGCTCACAACCACCACCATCGTGTGTATTTACGGTCCATTGTATTTACAGAGACCTATACTCTTCTAGTCAGCTTGGAAGGCTTAAGAATATGCCTATGGATTTCCACGTCATCATTGAATAATAATTAGAATTCTAGTAGCTATATGGGGTCATTTTGCTGAAAACTGATATATTTATTGCTGATTAGTAAATTATTCATATGCTAGAGTGACACGCCTCATGTAATGAAATTCAAATTTGGTCACCGTGGTGCTAAAAGTACTAATATCGTATTCATGGGTCTTGACCTCAGATTCACTCCCACTAGCATATTCATTACACCGTAGCCATAGCAATGCTGCAAGCAAAACAAACCTGATAACTCTTCACAAAACAGGATAGGGTGTTGTAGAAGGACTCTTTATTAGCCTTTGCAATCAGAAGAAAGGGGGGAAATGGCTTCAGCTGGAGCCAGTGGACATAGTACAGTTACACCATCTTGCAATCGCCTCCTACAGAAGAAATGGGATGACAAAAAATTTCGAGAGCACAAGGACAGGGTAAGCTGCATTGATGGATTCACTTTATATTGATTAGATTGAAAGTTACAGAGGGATATAATTAAATTTAAGCTGGGCTTGGGGGGTGGGGGGTGGGTGGGGTGGAGGTGTGAGTGGGTAGGGTTGATGGAGTGAAGGGTTAGATGGCTTATTACCGTACATTGTATATTAAGGCTATTTAGCAACACTTTATTCCAATAGCTTCGAACTATGAAGTCCTCCATTGACACAGGATCCCCCAAGAACTTTACACACATCAAGCAAAACTTGAGGAAGCAACGGGTAAGTGGTTTCAATATAAAAAAATATACTTAGCTAATGAGGCAGGGTTTAGACTATCAGCCAGTATATTTAATACAGTTATAAGCTGTGATGAACAACAATTATTGGTGCATTAAATCCACTCAAATGATTTGGCAAAAGCATGGCATGTTTATAACTTAAACAATTACAACCAATTGGAATTAACACTGTTCCTTCTTTATGGGCATTGTCATGATTAGATAGAAGAAGACAGGACCAACCTGATTCGGAGACACAACAACGAGTTGCTTCACAGGATGCACCACATCATGTCCACCACCGGCAGAGTGGAGCATCGCAACACAGACTGGCGACCAAAGAAAAGGTGGGTGGTTTAGGGACCTTATGTGGGCATGACCTCAGCACGATCACCATAACTATGCCATCACACACACTGACAGAATGATGTTTTCCAATTAGGGATAATGCATTGTTTACTAAGTTCCCTTCACACTAAATAATGAATTCACTTCTTGCCATTCTTGTTTCATTGTTTAGTTTGAACTATATGAAGCGAGCTCAGGAAATGCAGCAAGTCAATAGAGAAAACCAGGTAAAGTATTTCTCTATTCATCGCAATATTAAAAATATAAAATAATACTCTGATTCCCAATTATAGGCAATTCTCCATCGCATACAGTCCGTACAGCCTCAATACAAAGTTCATTCTATGGAAGTTGACTATGTGACCCACAAGCAAAGGATGCACTCACTGTCTCACTTCCCACCCATTGTCGTAAGGAGGAAAATGCCACTGACTACTTAATATTATTGCACTGTGTTGTTGTTGTTGTTGTTGTTGTTGTTGTTGTTGTTGTTTAGAAGCCTGGTAAGAAACCAACTCTTACTGGTTCAGATGCCTCAGCAAAGGAAAGAGAAGGTGTGGTCCTTCCTCCTATAGTGGAGCCATCACGACCAGACACTCACGGAGTAAGTAAACACAGTGACATCAGGTGTGAATACAATTAGTAGACAGTCTGATGTCTCCGTCAACACTTTGTCTGGGGGTGAAGTACGTCATCAAGCTGCTTAGTTGACAAGAAGAACATTACTTGCTATTTTATTTAGAGCATCACACTGATTATTTAATTTAAGCATCCACTAAGTGGAATGCTGGCCTATGTCTTGGTTAAATAGAAGAAATATAGTTAAATTGAAATAAATACCATTATCTAGTATTACACTAACCCTACAAAAAAAACTAGCTCTAACCTTTGCGAGCATAGCTAAATACATTAGCTACCTCACCACATTTTTGTTTATTGCCATTTCGCTTCCCTTGTTTATTTTGTTTTCCCTTGTTTATTTGGCAGAGTGAAGTGAAGGAAGACATTGAAGTGGCGGCAGAAGAAGGTGTTGACTAACGATTAGCAATGCACAAACATTCAATAATCAATAAATATATATTATACTTTTGCATGTTTTGATTTGCCATGATAAACAGAATGAAAACATTGACACAAAACATAACACCAGGTGAAACAATTACTGACTGTTGAATGGTAAAGGGACAGGTGAAGGTGTGGGTGTGAGTTCAGTTATGTCTGATGCTGAGTGCTTCCTACTGTGATGACCAGTTCCAGGTCTCAAAAAGCCGGAACCTCCTTGAAAGTTCAAATCACAACAGTCTGGCTCTTTCTCCCTTATGTCACAAAGGAATGTCTGATGCCCATAGGTGGGGGAGAAAACAGGATTCTGTCGAATCAAAGGACTGCTAGACTTTCGTTTGGTAATAGACAGTGGAGGTGGAGGAGCATGCCGAGGTATTGGCACTTCATAGTCACGAGGTGTGGATCCAGGTGCCACCAGGGAAAGTGAATTAGATAAGATTCCATCACTAGAGGTTCTGTTCATCAGAGGAGCTGAACTAGAATGGTACTGAGGCTTTAGTGTCAAAGGAGCATACCCTCTCTCTAACTGATGCTTCCACGCTTCTTCAGTGTTACTTACTCTTTGTCTTCTTGAAGATAAAGGTGACTGGTCCATGCCACTACTGACTGGTGGCTGCTGAGTGTCATTTGACTCCCAGAAGTTGTCTTGTGCTTCTGGTGGCATAACAGAAGCATATCCGTGTGAATCTATCTTCATAAGCTTGTTTCTTTTATCTTTGGCTGCTACAGAGATTAGTCCACCATCTTGTGGCTCCATTGGAGAATCTGCCTCCTCAATTTCATCTCTGACAGGAATCTTGGCATAACTGTGCATCTTGACAACTCTGTCTGGCCTTCCATCTTCTGCCTTTCGTGTGTAGTCTAGGCTAATAGTTTCGTAATCGTGGTTACTAGCCTCAAAGCTATCCAGAATGCCAAATTTATTGCTGCTCTGTCGACTACGAAAGCTAAGCTTACGATCATCCTTCTCTGGTCCATTCATGCTGGATTCAAACGAAGGTATTGATTCATAGTCAGAACTTGTATGGAATTCGCGAGATTTTCTTGTGAACTCAAGAGACAACAAAGGCAAATTTCTGCTTCCTAAAACAACAGAAAAGTAAAAATGCTTAAATAAGTTGATGTAATATTACACTTGCTTGCTGGCTAATTAGTAAAATTTGCAAAATGATTACCATTTTCTTTTTCATTCTCTGTCTTCTTTCGTCTGGTGGGCACGACTGTCTCATACACGGGATCTTCTACTGTAGCCAAGGAGGTGCTACTTCTGTCTCGGTACGGTATTGAAGAAAGAGCTGGAGGTGTGGGGAGTGGAGGAAGAGGAGGAGAATCCCTGGGTGGGAGTGATGGGGGGACAGAGACTGTGCTTGCTTTGCTGTTTCTCCTCCTTTCTGGGCTGCTATCTAGGTTATTCCCCTGCAGGCATGACTGGCACATGGTGGGTCTCTCAAGAACATAGTATATTGGGACATTGTCACTTCTGCCTCCAGTCTTTGTTGGTTCACCTGAAATTAAAATAGAGAGTACATACTTCCAACAAGCCACAATGGAGGAAACTTGGCAACTGTACTAAAACTAGTCCAAACTGAAACCTCTGAAGACATAAATACAGAACCGTATCAGTAACCTTATAGTCAGACCTATGCATTGAAAGACTTCCTGAAAATATTCATTTCAGTGACTATTCCCTTTGAAAAAGAGCATGTTGGCATTGTTGACCATTACCAGCTTATTACACAAAAGCCCAACCCTTTCTGTTGGTGCTTAATTTTATTACTAACCTCAAAGAAAGAATCTAATTCGTTTTGCAATATAGCTACTTTTCAACAGATTTAACTAATTATCTGATGTAACTGTATGTAACTGACCTTTTAAAATAAATGGAAGATAATCTCCACATCCTAAGCATGTTGGCCTCATATCATCACTGTTTCTCTTTTTGCTTTGATCTTCCTCTTTACTGGTTCTCCTTTCAGAATCATTCTTGACAGAATGGTGAAGAGGAGAACTTTCAGGTGATAAGAAGGTAGAGGAGGTACTGGCTCCAGCTTTAGAGTACCCGCTTCCAGGCTGGGTTTGTCGTCTCCGATGCTTGATTGGACGTCTGAGTCTTGAACGCCGCAATATATTATCTGCAAAAAGAAACAGAATGACAAAAAAACAAATGAGATATACTTTTTCTGTATTTAAAATGTGTCTCACTTAAAACATTAGCAAACCGCATATTTTTTTCCCACTTCATTAGTGTAACCACCATGGTTACCCATGCCTACACCAACCAACTATCTAGCTGTATTAAAGAGGATTAGCTTTTAGGAACTTCAACCTTACACGCGCAGTGCATAGGCTCAATAGTCTCTCTCTCTGGGCATGCACACCAAACACACATACAAAAACCAATAACACAATGAATATCGTTAATGAGGACTGTTGCATTTTTGTACATTGAAAGCAGTCCAAATACACTCCTATATACATTCTATTTTTTATTATTTGCAAGAAATGCACACTTGTCCGTCTTACCTTCATCTTCATCAGTGCCTGAGTCACTAGAGTAGTAGGGTTGTGGTGAACTTTCTTTAAACAGTCTTGTGGCACTTCCCAGTGCAGCAAAACTTGGCAATGAGACCTTTTCAGTCGGGGAAGAAGGAAGTGAAATTGGATAGGGTGGTGCTGGCAGAGATCTGTTCAGGATAGGAGACGCAGAGATAGGGCTTGGTATTGGCAGGGAGAGGGTGGAAGATGGCCTCATCATGGAGAAATTCAAACTACGGGACAATTCCATGTCTGAGGCTGCTCCGACGGTTGCCTTTGGAGGAGTAGGAGGTGGAGTTGGAATGGGAGTAATTGAATTCTTCTCTTGAAAGTCTGTATACAATAGCTTCAGGTTCTCAATGGATGCACTGGAAACTCTGTTGTCAGCAGGTGGGGACTTCTTCTTCTCATCTTCACCTGTGCTACCTCGTCCTCCTGCAAGAGTAAATTTCCGTCTCAATAAAGTGGATACTGAAGTTTTCCTTGCCATGACGAGATTTATAGCAATATCAATAAAGCAGCTGTCAACTGCACAATGAACAATCCAGTTTACTAATCAAGTAGCATTCACTCTCTGTCTTTCTAACAAACTTATGAATCCTCTCTGGATCTAATATATAGCTTCCAGTTTAAGTATCACCACACCCTCCTGCTGCTACGTCTTCCACCCACATCATTATATCACTAGGAACTTCTTGGGCTTCTTCACTTAATGTACATGTTGGTTGTGTCTCTGAAAACCCATACATGGCTTCTGGCACGAAGGGGGACAAACAGGAAGGGCCTGATCACTGCCACAGAGCCACCACGACAGCAGCCAGTGTTTTCATTACTACACTAGCAATAATTATGTCGTTCAAATATGGACTTCCCCAAGTCTGTAATGACTTAGAGTATATGAGAGGGGAATGTCTGGCTCTCTGCCCTTTTAAAACTCATTATTGTGCACTGAAGAAAGGAAATTACTATGGAGCAATAAAATAAATATGTATATCGAGGAAGAGGCAGCAAGCTAGCCAGTTTGGCTAATGTACCTCAGAAAATAGTAAAGACAATCATAGGTCATACACATTGTGACTTTTAAAGGTTAGAAAATGATGTTAAAGCCATAAAACAAACATGTCAACCCTTCCTTGTCATCCCACCCTCTCTCTCTTAGTTTGCATGAAAATTATATTTTCCTAACTTGAACTTAATTATTATTTCTCCAAATAAGCTAACGAGTGGTAGAAAAATGATAGGCATCTAGCACAGAAGAAGCAGGCTATGCACATAATAGTCGAAATTATTTTTAATAATATATTCTACATGTCTAGGATTATTCATGTAGAATCAAATTTCGCTATACATCAGCCTTACTATATGTTATTGATGGACAAAGAATATTGAATAACTACTTACTCAGGTAGTTATGTCAGCTATACTGTATAAACTCATTAGTTTTAATATCATTTGTAATGAACTATCTATAGTTCAAGGGATTCAAACTTTGTAGCTCAACAGTCATACCTAATTCAGATATATGGCTTAAATTTGTCTCCGTTCTTATAGAAAATCTATACTCTTAACTTCTTCTGTGGTACTGTTATATTGTTCAAAATGTTTCAAGCCCTTGAGGTCTTCCTCATTATGAATGTGTCATATAGTACCTTAGTTCAACACCCCATTCAAAGCATAGTGGACCAGTGAGATCTATCATTATCAGATTAACAGACAAAGTGATTGAAAGACAGGATCAAGATTTAACCCACACATTCATGCATGGTGAGGGGAAAAGCATAAGTGGTTAAAATACAAGTAATGATATACGAAACAGCCAATTTCTCAAAGTACTGTTTCCTCAATGGCATAATAAAAAAGCAAGCATAAAAATGGAACTCTAGCCTTTCAAGAGCCCCTTACACCTAGATCAATCAAAACCCTTGGTAGTAATTTGTGCACTATAGAGCTTCACCTACAAACATTTCCTAGAATGACACGACCAAAGAAACTACAACTATGTTACAAGGCAGCACTCTTAAAACCACAAGACTCAGACAAAGTTTGGTCTGCTGGCATAATTCCATGTTTTGATGATTTAGAGCAGGCTGTTGAGCTGACAAGACTAACTGTGATAAGCTACACGGATGCCCACCCTTTAGTTATAAATGCAAGCCATACAAAGTCAAGTCAGCCTTAGGACTCACCTGTGTACTGCTTGCTGTACACCACACCTTCTGATTCTGAATGATGCGGTACAGGGTCATCTGGAACAAGAACTGTCGGCCATTTTTCTGAGTTTCCTTCAGGGTCAAATTTGACAATCACTGTATGGACTTCCGTGTCTTTAATGTCCTCTACTAGCTGATTTATGCTTGATGGAGAATTTTCCTTCAGGCTCTCCTGTGAGGAACTGTTCTTGCTGCTAAGTGTTGCAAGTTCACTTTCCTTTTCCACATCACTTTCTTCGGAATGAATAGTCAAATGACTAAATGGTGATTTCTCAGCTTTTTCCATAGACTCAGTAGCTTCCACAGATATGTCTGGCGATGCTTCATCAATTCCCGCACTGCCTTCTTCATACTCATCTTTTGTCCTGTTCACTTCACTGCTCCTGCTCCAAACCTCTTCATTCAACATTAAATTCGAAGTCTCATCAGTTGGAGATTGCAGCCCATTTGTAAGTTCAATGTCATTCTCTTCTACCTCGACATCCACTATCCCATTATCTTGTATTCTTGGTTGATCAATTTTGGCTAAATTTTCTTCATTTTCAATCTTCTCTTCAGCAGTGTCTGCATCTTTAATATCTGCTTCAAAATCAGCTGGATAGTCGTTTCTTTCTTTTATTATATTGCTAGATGAACATTCTCTCTCAAGTTCCAAGCCAGAAGCTGCTTGTACTTCCACCATATTTTCGATTCTTTCAAACCATTCCCCATCTTCTGTGCCATGCTTTCCGTCAAAGAATCTTTCATTGCTTGCATATTCTATGTGACTTGGCTCGATTTGGTTATGATGCACCGATTCAATGTTTACATCTCTAATAGCGGAACATCCAATAGACTTATCTTCAGATGATGGATTGCTGCTATCAAATTTTGCTGTTTCAGCTTCATGGTCGCTTTTGGTTTCCTTTTCCTTTGCTCCTCCTTCCACTAATCCTTCCTCTACTCCTCCTTCTTCAGTTACAACTTCCTCTGCCCCTCCTTCTTTGGCTATTCCTGACTCTATTCCTTCTTTTTCTGCTCCTCCTCCTTTCTGTGCTTTACATTCCTCCTTTACTCCTTCCTCTGCTCCTCCTTCCTGTACCCCTTCTTCCCCTACTACAGCTTCCACTTCTCCTCCCTTTTCTGCTATTCCTTCCTCTGCTCCTCCTTTCTCTAATTCACCGTTCTCTATTTTGCCTTCCTCCTTCACTCCATCATCTTCTACACCTCCTTCCTCTGCTACTCCTTCCTCTTCCTCTACTACTCCTTTCAATGTTCCACCTTCCTCCCTTACTCCACCATCCTCTACTACCCCTTTCCCAGCTCCTCCTTCCAATGCTCCTCCTTCCACCCTCACTCCTCCTTCCTCTATTCCTCCTTCCTCTATTCCTCCTTCCAATGCTCCTCCTTCCAATGCTCCTCCTTCCAATGCTCCTCCTTCCAATGCTCCACCTTCCTCCCTCACTCCTCCTTCCTCTACTACCCCTTTCCCAGCTCCTTCTTCCTCTATTCCTCCTTCCAATGTTTTCGCTTGCCCTGCTCCTCGTTCCTGTGCTCCCCTATCCACAGCCTCATCCACAACATCTTCTTCCCCTTGTACTTTTACTTCAGTTAATTCTATGTCATCCCAAGATATTATAGTGGCTTCACATTCTGTCTCCATGCCTTCTGTGTTCAATATCCCCTCTGTCCCACTCATTCTTTCTTCCTTTGTCTCACACTCTAAATCCTCTTCCTCCTCCATTTCAGATTCCCCGCTATTCTTCATCACATCTTCCTCTTCCACAATTTCCCCTTCACAGCTTGAATTTTTAATTTCTTCCAATTCTTTCTCGTCATTTTCAACTTCCCCGTCTAAAACAACCTTTTGTTTTTCATCTTTGTTTTCCTCCTTGAAAGTCTTCTCAAGAATGACTTCATCCTCAGTAGCATCTGCTTCAATTCCAGCAACTTCATCCTCAGTAGCATCTGCTTCAATTCCAGCAACTTCATCCTCAGTAGCATCTGCTTCAATTCCAGCAACTTCATCCTCAGTAGCATCTGCTTCAATTCCAGCAACTTCATCCTCAGTAGCATCTGCTTCAATTCCAGCAACTTCATCCTCTAATGCTACTAAGCAGCTGCCATTTCTTGCCAGTGATGAAGAGCTTCCTGATAGACCAGTGCTGAGTTCTTCATCAGCTTCCAAGCAGTAACCAAAGGAGTGGTCCTTGCTGCCGAACATATCATTAGTGAGCGTGTACGATAATACGCTTGTGACATCTGGAGAACAATTCCCAGGATTCATTGGAGATTCATCCACAAGATTTTCACTTGCAGCTAAGATATAAATAATAAAATTTAATAGCTTGCTACATAAATTTCAGACCAGAATAAATATTAAATTTAAGGTATACATTGATGTGGTACTCTGCCATAGCATGGTCCTAGACTGACTTGATTTAAAGCAGCCTCAGTATCACACTTGTTTGCCCTGTGCCTCCCTTTGCTTTATCAAAGCAGAACCCACAGAAAGTTAGACATTTTTGCAGCTAACTTGGAAGACTGGGTGACACTTATTGCAGCAATTCACAAATACCTGGAGATGGAATGCATCTAGATACCTGAAAATTAACTACTAGCCAATTCAGCCTAATTAGTTTTATAAAAGTAACTCGCTTCAAAATCAATATCTGTGTGTATACGTCCTAATTATTCACCACTTACCAGTACCCACATAGACTTATCAAATCGCTGTCCCCTATAATAGCCACAACATAATGTTGCTGAGTAAGTACAAGTCTAACTTTTCAACTGCTAAAGTGTTGTCACTTGTGTTCAGCTAAACAGGATAGCCATTCTTGCGCCTATTTTTTATCGTAGTATCAACTAAATTGTGTAGGAGACCTTGTTTTAGCTACAAATCAAGTGACACAGACACCTCTGTTCTCTCATAGCAACAACTGAGGGGCCAGATCCTTATGAATTTGTTAATATACAAAAGTATTCTTACATTTCATGCCAAGACAAACTATCCTGTCTAGACAAGTAGCTGACCCTGGTGCTGCCTAAACTATAATCTAGCTTTTGTTGTCATTTCTAAATTATCACTTACTTAGACTTTGCTCTGATCCTTTGTCTTGCTCTGGTACGTGCTCATTGAGCACTTCCAAACTAGCCGTGATGGTGACTTTGGAATACTTCGATTTCTTGGTTGGATCTAAATCGATGGTTACTTTACCAGTCTGAGAAAAATCCAGCAACTCGTCCAATGATTTTGCATGCTGAAGAGCACCAGTGGCCCGGATATTTGACCTGCTCAGATCAACAGATTCAGAAAGTCCTTGCTGAAATTGACTCCTTTTTGAACAGCCATTAACTGGCAGTTTTGACTGTTCATGATTTGGAGAATCCTGACTTTGACGAAATGGTAGACTAGTCATGTGGGCTGGTAAAGTGCTACTATCATAGTGGCCAACTTTTGCTTGCCTCTTCATTGAACTATTAACTGTTACTACAGGCTCCTCGTAGTGCTGCGGGGATATAGAAGAATTCATCCTGTTTGGTTCAGGTTGTGGCAATAGTGGTACAGCCAGGGGATTTCTTCGGTGCATGAAAGGAGAGAGTCGTATCTCACTGTCAGCTCCTGCCTTAACCGGCAGACAGTTTTGTCTATACGTCTCGACAATCTTAGGGACAGGTATGGCTCTATCAAATTCCAGGGTGACTTTCTTCTGGGCTACTGGAGGCAAAACTGGTAACTTGAATGACCTACGGAAACTCCTCTCTCTATCCAAGTGTCCATTACTAGATGGTGGGGGAGGGGGTGGGGGAAGAGGAGTGGCCAATAGTGGAGATGGGAAGTTGGTGGTGGTTGTATTTTGGATGGACACTTTCTGGTCTTCAATGTCTGAGAAACCTATGAAAGAGATTGTGTTTACTGTTAGGACTGACTTGTATATTCAAATAAATAGGTCTTCTTTCATCTATAGAGACTATCAGCTGACTAATGTACCCATGGGGTAACCACCACAGCCATCTCACAAATCAAGAGTGCCATTCTGACAGGACAAACCCACAGCTTGCTAGATCTGTTACATTAACACTGAGTCTAATAAACAATAAATTGTTTTCATTGGAAACTATACTTCAAACCAGCATCCACAGGCCAGTTCCACTGACATGGCCTCACTAGCCACCCTCAAGAAAATAACATTGTTAGCCTTACCTTTTTCAGAATCATCAACAGCAGAGTCATTGATCTTTCTACAAAAAAATAACATTAATAAACATTAAGCTTTTGTGGCAGATAAACTGCATTACTTAGTGATGTGCTCTACAAGTATTTTGAAACTCAAGTTCAAGAAGTGCTTACAAACATTGAAATACTCTTGGCTATCAGAAAATTGCTTATTGAGTTTGTTTTTTGTTTTGTTTGTTGTTGTTGTTGCTTTTTTGTTGTTGTTTTTTGCAGATTTTTTATTTACAATTTTCAAGTCACAATAATATCTCAAACAGTTGTGCACTCAAATCAGTTCAAAACACAAATAACTCTAAAACATTAACTATCCTCCGTGATGACAGACAAACAGATAGATGGATGAAACAAATATAGTTACAGAGGATGGACAGACAGACAGAGAAACAAGCTGACTGATCAACTGAATGACTGGCAGATCTCAACAACATATCCCTCACATTTTTAACTGGAGAGAAGTGTTAGATCTTAAGCCTCTAAATGATAAACTAATGCCCAGTAAAGGGTGAATGAAGTGAGTAAATTATGATAATTATCCAATATCTGGGCAAGATAACTGTGACTATAATCAAAATAATGCACCAAAATGATCTGCTTTATAAAATAACTGGGCGTGCGAAATGAGACCCTCACTAATGAGTTTCAACTGAGACATAGGGATGTATATATAATTATATGGTAAAGTTCAAAGCGGTCAATGCGTGACCACCCCCAGAGGCTATTTTAAAACAATAGCATTAGCGCAGGTGCAAGAAATTTGGGAGAAAAGACTTCAAAATAATGCTAGGAAAAAATACGGCAAAGAGCTACGGAGACAAAAGAGGACAGACGTTCACAGTTTGGTCTCACAAACTTCATAAGAGAAGAAGCTAAACTAGCCAGAAACACTCACCTGTATACATTTTCAACGTGAAACTTCACTTCTTTAAACTCCGTTAACTTCCCTGGAGTAACGCTTAGGAGCCTGAGCATAAAGCTAAGTACACCGCTGGCTGCAGAAATTATTTGCTCACGTGATTATGATGTGATGCTAGGGGGCGTTGCCCATACAAGCTGGTACCTATGCGGAGTTGAAAGCTTCGCTTTTTCTCAACGAATAGCCCGAAATTAAAAAAACAGTAGCACAATAAAAGGTCTTAAATCTTCGTCCTGAGTAAGTTCATACCTAAATCAACTATTAATTGTCAGTAATCTCCAAAATCAGAGCGTGACAGACAGACAGACAAACAGACAAATAGACAAACAGACAAACAGACAAACAGACAGGACGACTACTATAACCCTCTCGCTCATGCGCGCTGAGGGTTAATCACCATAATACTAGAGAACATTATAATAGCAGAAGAAATTAGTAATATTCAGGCAAACAATTTTTTTTTTTAACTTTAGTTTATGAGGTACTGCATGCTTGTAGCACATTTTAAAAATTAATAGTATTGAACTTCCCCATTTACCTCTTGTAATAAACATTCCTGTTCCTGTAAATAATTTTGGATCACCTTTATTGTATGTGGCCATGAGTCATGCATTTTTTATGCTACTATCTAACATCAAACACATGTAACATTGCCACATGCCAAGAACTTAATAGACTTGTTAAAGAGACAAGTGGTGTCATGGCAACTAATGACACCGGACAAAGGTTATGATGACCACTTCCAAATATACAAATATAAAATGCCATATTCTGCTACAATATGGGCTACTCCTTTTAGTGGACAAATAGTGTACATCAGAATCTCATAATTTAATTATGTAACTCCAGAAAAACTTCTTATAGTTCATGTTTTCAACTTACTTTGGTGAGTCCAACCATTTTGCTTCATTGAGTTCAAAATCCTTGTAGCTGGCATCATCCAATTCATTTCGTCTTCTTCTACTTTTACAGCATCTGAAAATGACAATTTTAATAATGCACGACATATCAATTTTGTTCTTGCCTAAATGTGTCAGTTAACTCAATAATTTTAGGAAAGGGACACACTTTGCAGTAAGTTTCAATCAACTCACATTGCAGCTGCCATCAGAAAGGGAAGCACAGCAAGAACCAGAACCACTGGCATATAGTAAGTCTGAATTAAATCTAGTGAGAAAAACAATGTAATAGCTATAAACATACTAAATATAAAAAAAGTCATCATACATTAATCAAATTATCCTTTTAAATGGATAATATTAAATTCACTTATACAAAATATACTGTTTAGGCGACACAAATAGCTAATCCAATTAGCTATTACACTTAAACCCAAAAGAAGTGGAGTGCCATCCTCATTAAACTAAATTAGGGAGCCCACACATAACCTCATTCTAGACTAGAACCACATGAATGCATTCACCACAAAATTCATTGCTTAACGAGCTGTATCACTATAGCTACTGACAGCAAATTTCAGGGTTACATTTGACTGGGCAGTACTAGCAAGTGTAGACAGGGAACGTTCAACACTGACTGCTTCTGAGCCAATTCGCATAACCTTATGAAGCATTTACCTCTGTCTCAGTACAACACTTTGAGGGGCAGAACCAAGGGGGAGGGAGTGATTCTCAGGTTCATAATTGGCACTTTGTCATTATCTCCATTAATATATATTATTCACAGTACAGAGACAGTATAAGTACCAGATTATGATATGTACTTCCAATATTTTGCTCAATACTGATTATGGAAGCATTTGTTGAAACTAATTATTAAATGACAAAAGAACTAGCTTTAAATACTAATGTTGTTTGAAATATTAGTGCATAAAAATGGTATTTTAAATGGTTGAGATCAACAGCCTTTATATCCCACTCAATAATATGGGAAATGCCTTATTCGGCAAGCGAAAGTCCTAGTTTTCAACAGAGACAAGGTGGTGTTACTACTTCAACCCCATGATCCAATTATCTGTAACATATGCAGCATTTCAATTCAGAATATCATAGTACTAAAATTTTCTATTAAAAAGCAGAAGCTCTTTGTGTCAAACAGCATACAGTACATCACTTTGTATTTCATGATAGTGTACTACATGGACTACACCTTTAGAGGTGAATTCTCAGTGCATTGGCAAGCTAAGAGTTGACCACATGAAAGCTACAGCTACAGCATCAGTTTGAATAAAAATACTTTGTAGTAAACCGAAAAGCATTCATAGCCTCCCTCAGATAGGCACCAAGACTCTGTGAAACCCCACAGTTTCATGAGTATGGGAACATGGACCAAAAGAGGCAGAAAGGATGAAAATACATGGCACTAATTAGAATTAAAAATACAACTTGCAGTAGTCATAGCAAATACAGTAGTACTCAATCCATATATATGTGTATATTAATACTACACTCGAACCTCTCTTATCCGGACAGTGTGGGACCAAGGGGTGTCCATAACTAAGAAATGCCCGTAACTCAGAAATACGCACTCAAATATCATTCACCGTAGCTTAAGAACTGTCCAGAGTCTAACCTCACTAACTTTCATTTCTTAATTTCTGCTATCATTATCTCAAGCATGCTATGCTTGCATTTTAAGTGCCGCGACCTTTCTTCCATCCCCTCTAGTCATTAAGTTCTAGAAGAACTAGTGGGCCCACTGAACTAGCTAGCAGTGATGCCGCCTGTCAACGAGTTCTATGAAGAACAAGCAGTAGATGCACTAACTGCCTCTTGATTTCCATGTTCTGTCTCTTCAATACCGCAATCAAATTCTCAAAGTAACACATGAAAAAATTTGCACAATTTTATTCATTGATTTTTTGGATTGGTAGCTTATTAGCCATCAGTCATAACTTAGAAGAACGGATAAGAGAGGTTCGAGTGTATCTTGTTTACTATAGGCCATTGGGCTTAATTAATATTGTCCAATTTTTATAAGACTATGTTACGGTACTACTTATTGGTTCATACAATGTCCATAAAGATGTAAGGGAGGGAAAATGGCTATAGCTATTGTACTTCTGCTACACTACTTTGACTTGTGGTCACAACTAACAGATATAGTTACTCATTTCCTTTACAAGAGAATATTCTTATATGCATTATGCCTTTTCTTCATTTCTAACTGTATAGCTCACTGAGTATAGTACTAAGTTCACAGCTATAATCTATAGTAATAGAGTACCCTAAAATAATAAAAAGCAGCCAGATTAAGTTGTTGTTTTGTTTTTGTTGTTTAAGTAACTAGTTGATGTCCCTTCTTGAGGCTCACCATTAATTTTATTCACGTTTTCGATCGAGGCGACACCCTTCGATTCTTCTACATCCATAGGAGCTGCGCAGACACGGTGGTGCACGGCGATGGCTATCACCTGGAAAACCAACCAATAAACACGCTCCCCCAGTTCCATCGAGTACGAACTTGAAGGAAGTAGCTATAAGCTAGTGTGGACGTTAGCAAACTTCTTAGGTATTTCACCGCTTGGAAAACTTCTTCGCGTGCGATCACTCAGCTGCAATTCCGAAATCACATAACCGAAGCAGCCATATTTGGCCGAGGGTGTACAAGTAGAAATCTGGCAAATGCAACGTAACCGCAAGTATTTTTGGGAGTTCATGGGTACGTAGTTGCCAAACGGTGTGTTCCGGAATATCCGTAGTTGTTTCTTTTAAAGTGGTCATTTAAGTTTGAATGAAACCATAAGGGAGTCCAGGCAGACCCCATTCTGGAGATGTCCTAGCCATTAAACCACCACAGGCACAAATAATCCTTTGTCACTAACAACTTCCTGGATAGTCATGTTCACCTCAAGAAAACCCTTGTGCTGTTTCATTACCTGATTGCTCATAGATGTTATTCAAGTTTTGACAGTAAATGTGTCTCAATAAAATAGTACATGCTATGCCAAAATTAAATTTAAATAAAATGCCATCAGGTAGTGTTTTTTAATGCAAATGAAATATCCTTGGGAATGGCTACTTCTTCCATCTTCTGCAATAACACAAAAACAATAATAGTAAAATTTTAAAATTTTTAAAAATTGAATTTAATTTACCGATAATTTCAGGGCATGAAAAGGTGCTTGTGATTCTAATTTTTCAGCCATGGCTTTTGACACAGTACTTAACATGACTTTCTTCTGCTCCAACTTTTTCTCCATTGTTCTTTCTTCTTGTGAATCTTTTGAAGGCTAATTATAGATAATAACAACATTTAGCAAGTTGTAAATGTTGTGTCGTTGTATTGTCATTGATTCATCCTGTCCAATAATTAATTTCATCAATTCAATTAATCTACAGGTACCTTAACGTAATCCTTACTTCATCTTTCATGGAAGATGGCAACTGATGGACAGAAGAAAGAGAAGATTTCCCTGAACTACTTCCATTGAACTCATTTTGTTCATTATCAGGAACTTCCTTTATAGACTGAGGTGCACGCAAGTTTCTCTTAGTTATGCTCTTCTGTGAAGAAGTGGATAATTGGTGGGTGGAGTTTCTGAGAGAACTGCTAGAAATATTCAGATCAGACTTCCACATGTCTCCCCATGGCGTTCTAAACATTAAAATTTAAAATAAAGGTTAAATTAAAAAATAGAATTCTCAGTTATTAAAATACATGACATTATTATACTGTTACATCAACTAACTTGGGATGGTGAAATGTAGCAGAGCATTGGAGATCCCAGGGTTTTTCCTGGCCAAATGTCCCAATGAAGTGTCCCATTAGTGTCCACAGTCTGACAGTACCATCTCCTGAAGCCGACAACACTAGAGGCTGAGTCCGGTGTGACACGTAACTGATGCTCACCACTTCCCCTAGGTGAGCTTTCCATCTTGCTACTGGATCCAGCTTGTCTCCTTCCTAACATTGAAAACTTGGATAATTTTCATATTTTATATATTCGCTTACATCTACGTAATCTGTGTGCATTAATAACATTATATCGACTCATCAATGGACGTGTTAGCTTGCGGGTATATTCTCGTTGATCGTTGAATTTATTGTTTGAGTTTCTTTTATTCTTTTTTTTTTTTTTAATGTTCCATGTGCTAACTTTTCTGTAGTGTCAAATTCTTTTTATTTGATTCTGTGTTTATCTTGTAATATTCAATTAATTATTTCTACATTTTCAAGGTACACACATGACTGGAAGTTATGGCCCCGTTTGTGGAATCATACTCATGACTCAAAACTACTGAGTCAAGCTAACTCATCTCTAACAATAGTATTTATATGGTCACTGAAGACATGAAGCTATAATGATAGTAGCTAAATTGTATTGGACCAACCTCACGAGAACTGCAATAGTCCTGAATGAAGAAGATAGATATGTAGCCAATAGTGTCACCTGCCAGCAGATGATGTTCGCTGGTGTCAGTGGCCATAGCAAGTACATTCTCAGACTCATTATCTGTCATTGGAAAACTTCCTGCAGACACAAGACAAAACAAACTTCGCATGATGTTGATACTGCTGAGCAAGAAATTGTTTTATCATTGAATGTTTATTATGAATTTTATCTCAATTTACTATACTTCATTTTCATTTAAAGACGTACCGACGGGATTTGTCTTCCCGAACAAGTCCCAGAAGTTTGCCACACCAGCTTCACTGGATACCATAACTCCAGCTCCCTTCACTTTAGCTCTCATCCTGGTGTGGAGGAAGAGTAATTGGTCAACTGGCACGTGCTGAATCTGTGCGCTGCCTATGGACCGCAAACGCCTCTGTCTAGATGCCAGACGGCGACTGACTGGGCGGCTGACAGGACGGCTGATGGGACGACTGATTGGACATGATGAGGAGGCAGCAGAGAGAGAGGTCATGGATGTCTTCATCATATTTGCCGATGTTTTACTACATATGTAAACAGGGTGACACAGTTTTGTGTACCAATGAAATGTACTCACCTTATGCCAATTGATTTACTCAATTTTTGACTAAGAAATACAACACCACACACAATACAAGGTAAATACCATCATAGATAAATACTGCTTCATTGGCCTACATGATGTGTGGCTTGATTCGACGTACAGACTGGAACTGAACCACGACTCTCTCCAAGTCTACATTCCATACTTTGATAACTCCGTCGAAGCTACCAGTGGCCAAGTAGTACGGAGAGCAGTAATCTACACAGAGAATGTCATCGTCATGATACACACTCTCCCTCTGCCAACTATCATTGGGAACGGCAGCATAGACCTGCAGTAGCCATAATACTAGAGTGAATTGCATTAACTTGAAGTATTGTCATACAACTCACATCTGGGTCATCTTTAAAAGCTGTGATCTTCTTGTCCCAGCCTACAGACATGAATATCCTTTTTTCTGGGACATGAATGATTCCAGTCACCTCCGTGTAGCTGTTCTTCTGCATGTGCTTGATGCAGGTTGAACCAATATATTGCCACACCTACACATGCAAGAAGACAAACTATGAAACAAAAAATAATAATAATAAACTGAAGATAAGGGGATACATAAACCAAACAGCTGCTTTTTAAACACATTTCTCAGCTAATATGTGTAGCTTGTCACCTTAATGTCTCCAGCTCTTGAGCCCGTCATGAGCAACCTCCCCATCTTGTCCAAATTCATAGCAGTAATTTCATTTTTCCCGTGACAATCCGTCAGCCTAACCATCAGAGAACCACTGCTCACGTCCCAGATATTAACCACACCTCCCTCACAGCCACTTACGACCTGAAAGGAAAAAAAGGGACGGAATAAAAGTAAGACAGGTGAACTATAATCCACTTAGGAATATGGACCTGGTTAAAATGTTTATTGTAAAGTGCAGCACAGAGAGGGTGCTTGTGGCTGGTGAAAAAATTGCCATCCTCTTCTCCACCCATCATCAGCACCCAAGCTTGATTTTTCGGCTGTGTATTCATTGTGACTACCACTAGAGACTCTCCAGAGGAAGGACCCAAAAGAGGTTGTCGCTCCAAAATCTGGAAGCTTTGATAAATGTCAGCTTGATGGTGTGCTTTGAGAGGCACATTTCCGTTAGTTCCCCCTGCATTCCACAAGTCTAAAATTTATGCAAAGGTATGCATATAAATTACTATATACATTCAAAATTCAAGTAACAATACAATAAGTTTGACCTAAACAAAGTCATCTACAATATCAATTACCAACTATAAAGGATATATATTTATTTTGCCTAATAATTTACCAGCTGCGTCCTCGACTGGAAATAGATATCGAGTTTCACAGGCCGATATGGCAACTCCCAACGCACTGCTTGTTCATGACGGTTAGAGCAGCCACAGGGCTTTTTGACTGTACAAAGGTTAAAGACCCTGACCAGATATCAATGGAGCCATGGTGGATAGCAATCTGCTATGCGGGAAGTAAGTAAACACTGAACTCCCTGTGAACATAATGATTAACGTCATGATTTTAAAGTTAAAGTAATTCCAATACAAATACGTTGAACCATCTTTTATATCCCTTTCTAAGTTTGAAACATAATGTTGTGCATGTGCTGATGTCTCTGATACAATAGAGTTTTGAGGTGAGTTTGTAAAGGATACAAATGTGTATTATTGGTATATAACAGACGGCGCATTGACCCATCAAGTGCAGCTGGGAGACTGTTTGCAATGAAACGATTCACTAGAGCTTGGAATGTGCTGTTGTGGTAAGTATCAGTCATTGCCTTGGACACTGTTACCGGATATTTGAAACTTACCACATTAGCGACTAGTTTACTTTGTTTTCCATCATCTTTAGTGGGTGATGAAAATGGCCATAAGCCGGCTTACAGACGTCAATAGACACTGAGCCGGAGTCATCATCTCCATAAGTAGGTATGGATTTTGATTTTGAAGACTATTGGGTAAACATGATCATTTATATAATAATGCCATCCTCTGAAGTTACGTCTTAAACCGAAGGATTGAAGTCGTAGTCCTTGCAAGAGGGATACAAGGCAAATCTACAAAACCACAAGGAAAAGCAATATTTCTCTGTAATCCGAACTACTACATACCCATGGAATAGCGTACCATGTATTTATCTTGCATTTGAAGCTATCCACTATGTCAAAGAAAGCCAGTCCCTCGAGACAAGACAAGACCATTTGCTGCAGTTCCCCATTACGAGCTGTCAGTCACCGTTCACCCTCCCTCTATCCCCTCCATCCATACATTCCTTGCATGCTGGTAGTGCAACTGTGAACTCCAACTCCCACTAAGCCATTCTAATATATTTTTACAGCAAATTAGAAATCATATCTTACTGGTTAAAGAATCAAAGTTGGGATCTAGTCTTGTGCCAAAATAAATGACCAAGGCCAAATCATTGAAATCTAGGAACACTTAAACTGAATGTAACTTAAACATAAAGATGCATAAGCTGTCTGAGTAACTCGAAATAATTATTGGCTTTATTCTAAACACAGTATTTCCTGAGCGATTAAGAAATGGTTTATTTATAGTAAAAGAAATATTACTTATGAATTAAACGATGCTTTGCTCAATATAGTCAATTATATAAGTCAACATAAAAGGTGACCCCATAGCTAAATTATCCCATAATCCAATATAAACTAATGCAAGCACCGTCTGTGCTTTGGTGCTGACAGAGATTCTCTGGAGGGATTAGATCATGGAGCAAGCCTACAAATATCTCTTTGCAAGATCGTGTGCCTCAGTTTCGGAGGAATCGTGAAAGGAAGACTTAGCTGTGAGAGAGGAGTCCTTCTCCTTCGCTTCTGTATGATATAGGAGCTTAAACCTTTTCAGCTCGGACAAATCCCAATCCTTCAGCATCAATCTTACAAAATAATACAAAAAAACTCATTACAAAACTTACAATGCACTCATCCAAATCATCACCCAAATTCCAATTATAAATTCAAAGTTATAATTTCAATCTCTAGCCAATTACATTGATGGCATTGAGGGCTCATTTTCTGCTTACCTTGTTACAAAGTGCTTTCACTCTCCTATCCTCCGTTTGCGGTTCCCAAATACTTCAGCACATTGCTTTAAAGTCTCAGTAGTCATTTGAGGTGATCTCTGGTAAGGCAATCCTGCTGACCTTACTAATTCAAATCTGTCCATTATTTTTGAAAATTGAACGATAAGTAGTTCTTCCTCGAGGTCTAGCGATCGACCAGAGCTGTCAACTTCTCCCCGGTTCCTGGCAACCCACCGCTGCTACGTGTAATATTTTCCATAACAGTCTTAGCCAAAGACAAAAGAAATCAGCTTTTCGCACTCATTTTTCACAAGTTGAAATCCGAATCAGGCTAGCCCCTCCTCTTTTTCTTTTGCAGCTCGTTATGGGCGTGTTTACTGGGCGTGGCTACGAGGATGTACTGGATGTGGCTACGCGCAAAGTTATGCGTACTTTTGCGGGGTCCGGACTAAATTCGCGAAAAACTCGCGCACAGCGAGCGCGCATGCCGGACTCGTGTAAACTAGTGAGTAGAGTTTATTACTCTGCTATATCACAAGCAAAAATGATTATATAACACCTGTTTGTGTGTTGACGCTCATATTAAACATAATTGATGAATAGTGAGCTATTCTGGAAGGCTTTTCTTTGTGCGACTACTTTTTAAGTTTGAATGGAGAAGGAGCTTGGTCAAAGGGCACACCGGGGATTCACCTTTTATACCCAGAATGTTGTAAACAAGGCCATAAGAGAAGAACAACATTGAATTATAACTTCGAACTCCACGTTTAAGCCAGAATTCATCACATTGAACTGCTAAAATTATGTAGAGGGATACTTGAAGTGGATTTCTTTAATGTGAATGTAGAGGCCTGCATGCCCCATATTATATGGTAAATACATTATTAGTGAATGTTAGAAGTTTTCTCTCCCCCCCTCCCTCCCCCTTTCCCCTCCCCTCATCCCCTCCCAAGACGTAAATTTTAAGGAAGAAAAATTGCTAAGAATGGTGCCATTGTGAAGCAACTGCTCAGTTTTGAGTCATATGATTTTGGGCCACTTCTGATGCAATCCACCATCACAAATTATACGAGGGGAAACTGTCGTACACTCTTTAATTGATAAGAGTCACTTCAGATGCAAATATCGTCACAAATTATGAGGGGAAACTGTCGTACATTCTATAATTAATAAGAAGTCACTTCAGATGCATATACTGTCACATAATATACAAGAGGAAACTGCCGTATACTATTTAATTAACTAGAAAATTCATTAACATATATATGTTACAGACCAATTACAAACTTGGACTGTTTTAAAATGGTCCAGCCATTTTAAAACGGGCCAGACCGTTAAAGCTCCATTGTGCACTTATTTCAGTTCAAATTCTAGGAACAGTGACATTATTTCTCAAAGGTGACAAGGCAACACATTTGTCAGAGTGATTTAACGTCTGATCTCAATACTCTGGCTCTGGTGCGACGCTGCTTGACATCGCTACCACCATAGCCGTCTCCACGAATGTCACGTCACTGTCAGCTTTGTCTGAATCCACATCATGTGGTTGAACTTTGACACAAAGGACTGCATTCGTGGCTTCTCTGGTGGACTTTTCTCGATACAGCATCGTGTGGTGTTTATTGTGGCATGTTCGGCGGCAGGTGTACTTGGAGGGACAGTGCATGTAGCCATGTCAGTTAGACAGTTAGTACACAATCGCTTCTCCCAAACAAACTGGTTTCTTTTGTCTACGTCATAGTGGGCGAAAGGTTGACACCGAACTAAGTTGTGCTTGTCTGTGCACAGAGGGCACTTGATAACTGGCGGCAATTTATTTGGCTTGCTCTTGGCTGAGCTGTTGGCTGGTGATGTGGAAGTGGTTCCAAAGGCGTCTGGTGCCATTTGTTTGACAAGGTTTCTGATGTATTCCTCGGCGTCTTCTACTTCTTCAGGGGTCAACTGTGGTCAAACTCTCTGTGGTGATATACTAACACAATGTAAACAGCAAGATTTCTGGAGGGTACGCTTACTGTCTACTATATCCTACTATATTCGGCAAGAAGTCGAAACGTCGGGTTAAGTTTTAATTAACAATATTATTGGTTGTAAGAACGAGAAAATTTGCTATTATTATAATTATTTCAGCCGAGAATGACTGAATCATTAACATAGTAATTATAACACATCCTCATTCTGTTATGCCTTGCAGATAAATCATCTAAGGCACTTGGAAATGGTTTGTATTAGAATTGTGGGTAGGTATGGAGCTATGCTACATTTGTATAGGCTAAATACAAATAGAACAAAAACAAAAATCAGTCAACAGCGTAGACTAATATGTTATTTTGATCACTGCAAAAGATAATTGGTGAGTGAACCACTATAAGGGATGTTTATGTCAATTATTTCAGCTGTCAATTATTTCAGCTTTTTATTCGGCTGTAAACTATAATCACTTAAATGACAACATCTGGTACAATAAGCAAATGATGGGTAATGACATGATTAACATAATAATGAAGAGGATGGCTGCAACTGCAGGATTGTCTGGGAAGAAAACAAACCATTCAGCAAGAAAAACGATGTGACTTGTCTCACAAAACATAATATACCAGAAACTCAAATTACTCAATTAACTGGACATAAAAATCTGCCAAGTCTCAACAATTATAAAAAGGCCTCACTAGAACAACAAAGGGGTCGGAGTACATTGTCAGGCTGGTTAGGGTATGGCCTGACCACTTTTTGGGGATGACATTACATATTCATGGAGAAAAAAAACAGACTTTGGAGTCATGTTTATGAACACTTTCATTGCAAACAATGATCACATAAGAAAGAATATGTGTTATTGTTACTTGCAGTGTAATTCTTTGTCATTTGGTTAAAACACATGTCCAGTTAAAAGTGGCACATTTCATTACATATCTCTGCGTACTGGCCACACCCATGACCACACCTTTTCTTGGCCTGACCACTAAAATGGATCTTTCTCCAGCTCTGTATGTCTTGAGCTCATATATCAAGACTTGACGACTCAGTCCCTGCTTGCTGGACCAACACTCACTGGTTGTACAATCAATATTGGCTTCCCTACAGCAACACAGATACCAAGTTTCACAATGTCCACAGCATCTAAAGATACACAATAACAATAGTGATAATTCACTAATAGATAAAAGAATAACACATATAGATATTATGTCGAAATGATGTATTTTTATTTACCATGAAAATTTTATTATGAAAACAGAAAATTGGAATTAACCCCAAGGGGATGCAATAAAACTTTTAGAATGCCAAAGGGGATGTAATGGTAAAATACTATATTATTTTTAATTTTGTTGTTATTGTTAATAATATTATTATGGTAATGGTAACAACAAGAACAATTATAATTATATGATAATATGCAATACAATAATGGAATGCTAGTAAATAATGGCAATGTTTACAAAAATGTTATGTTGATGCTGACAACAATAAATGAATGCTGTTTGGTAGGTAATAAATCTTTCTCTTCAACTTATTGACACCGAAAAAGAAACAAGAAAGTACTATAGCTCTATTATAGACAAATTTTACATGGAGTCCAGACATGCGCGCTCGCCGTGCGCGAGTTTTTCGCAAATTTATTCCGGTCCGTGGATCCGGTCCGGTCCGCGTTTTAGTCAGACACTACTTTTGCCATTCCATAGATATAATGTACAACGCGAATATCTACGGCCATTCCTACTGCAGCGAATTTTTGTTGATAGCATCTACTTAATTAAATTACAGCCAGTGGTCAGGCTATACACAATGTAGTACAAGCAGACAGTACTTCAGGCTATGGCAGAATCCTTTAATTGATGAATGAACTATGTATGTGGTTTTAGGGAAAGGGAGATCATAATTGAGCTACCCTTTAGACAGCTGTAGTTTTTATATTATCATCATTTTTATTTGTTTCTTGTATGTGTGTGCATGAATGTGTGTTTGTGTGTTCAGTGTGTGTGTGTGTGTGTGTGTGTGTGTGTGTGTGTGTGTGTGTGTGTGTGAGTGAGTATGTGGCTGTGTGGTGTAGTGGTTGTGTCCTGGGCTCAGGGCCTCAGGTCCCTGAGTTCAAGCCCAACTTCCATCTGATTTTCCATCTTCCTCCTACCAGCCCCACCAGTCCAACTTCAGATTACACATTGCAATTTGCAAACTTAGTGCTATCGTATGTGGCAAAATGGGGCGTGATTTTGTGGATGATAGCGCGAAGATTTGAGATATTGTGTTTGGTCATGATCATTAATTTAATGGATGATTTGCTAAATCCACTCAGGAATATAGCAAATTTTATGACAAGCATATTTTGCTCACTGGAAGAAAGGAATGTAAGCAAGCCCTGTATCTTTAAAAGTGTGTGTTGTGTTGTGTGTGTGTGTGTGTGTGTGTGTGTGGCTGTGTGGTGTAGTGGTTGTGTCCTGGGCTCAGGGCCTCAGGTCCCCGAGTTCAAGCCCAACTCTGGCATTTTTTCCATCTGATTTTCCATCTTCCTACCAGCCCCACCAGTCCAGCTGTGATTGGGTACCTGGCATTTGCTGGGGTGCAAATTCAAGGCCTTCTCTCATGAACAGCAATGGTCCAGATGGGACTTCGGGTGCCCACACCACTTGCTGTGAGGAAAGGCCTGTTCTCCTGCGAGTTCCTAGCCCGGCTCCAGGAGCTTTGCTTGCACGGCTCACAGTGCCTGCTTAGTGCACAGGCATCCTGGCTCTGCCAGGTGCGCGTGACCGCCTAGGGTCCGAGGTCCTGAGTTCAAGCCCAACTCAGGCAATTTTTCCATCTGATTTTCCATCTGCCTCCCACCAGCCCCACCAGTCCACCCAGCTGTGATTGGGTACCTGGAGGCGGTCACACGCACCTGGCAGAGCCAGGATGCCTGTGCACTAAGCAGGCACTGTGAGCCATGCAAGCAAAGCTCCTGGAGAACAGACCTTTCCTCACAGCAAGTGGTGTGGGCACCAGAAGTCCTACCCGGACCATTGCTGTTGCATGAGGAAAGGACTTGAATTTGCACCCCAGCAAATAGCGGCAGCAAGAGAATTTGCATTTGCATTTTGTGTGTGTGTGTGTGTGTGTGCGTGTGTGCGCGTGTGTGTGTGTGTGCGTGTGTGCGTGTGTGTGTGTGTGTGTGTGTGTGTGTGTGTGTGTGTGTCTGTGTGTCTGTATGCAGTATGGCTATGTATGTGTGTGTATCTCTCTTGAAAAATGGTGCTGGAATGTAATCTGCAACTTCACCACCCTTCAATGTTTTTAGTGTCATCTTGGCAGTTGTCCAAAGTGCACTTTGGGATCTTGGAATTCTCATTATAATAATTGTCACCTACAGCCTACTTGACAAAATCATCAGTTCTAACATTCTGAGGATCCATTAGCTGAAGTGTGCATGCAAACACATTTTGTTTATTCATTAGACAGTGAATGATCGACACCGTGAAGGAAGCAATTCGTCTAGTGTGGCTTGGCAGTTTCGGCAGGGACACAACCATGTTTACAAGGATGTAGTTTGGTCAATTCGAGAACTTCGGTAATTCAAGCCTATACACTAGACGATCCCTTACCTTGTTCTATTTCTTTGCACGGTCCTCAGTGGGTGTGTTTACTGGGCGTAGTTTCTCTTAGTACTTTTTAATAAGGGAAGATGGGTCATTTTATTCTGATTCATTCCTCTTCACTCTAGCATGGACGGAGAGACAGCTCAAAAAGACAATCAGCAAAATGATTTCCGTGCGCCGAAGGACCGTTACGGGATTGTGTACTTCTGTTTTGTGATGGTGGGAGCTGGATTCCTAACGCCATGGACCTCGTACATTGCTGCCTTTGACTATTTCTTTTACTACTACCAGGAAAGGTTCCCCACTGTATCAGTTATCATCCCCATCAGCTATCTCATCACAACCTTCTTCATTTCTATTGTGAATGTGTTTCTGGTGTCCAAAGTGAATGTCCACGAGCGCATCACGTTTGGCTATGTCATGTTTGTTCTGTCACTTCTCACCATTCCTCTGCTGGATGTGTGTATTTATAACTGCTCAATTCCTGTTGTGGCTGGATTTTACATCACTCTTCTCAGTGTGGCTGCAATTGGCGTTGGATCTGGAGGTAGGAGAACACCTAAGCTGAATGTTTGTGTTTGAAATGTATACTATGTGCAATTGAGATCTCTACACTCTTTGTTCTGGGGTTGGACCTGAAGCTACCCTTTTTATACATTTGTCCCAAATGTTTTAGTGAAGTGAGTCGGAGTATTGTTAAGTAAACTAGCTAGACCTCTCATTTTCACTCATGTTTTATAATTATCTTTTTTTTTTCTTTTTTTTTAGTAGTAAATTTTCCTGAATTAGAGTTGTAGCTAGTAGGAAATTAGTCAGACATTGAATTTCAATTTTAACCATCTATCCCAGGAGCAATTTCATTCTAAGAATTGTCGATACTGTTTCAATTTGTTTTTATGGTTTATTGAAGGATACAAATGATTTTGACCCTAATTACTTGCTCTCTTAGTAACCTTTTCCAGAGAGTGGATCAAAATTTGTAGGCTAACTATTTGATGAGTTAGAATCTGTGAGTTTAAAAATGATTAGACGCCACACACCTACCAATATTTATTGCTGTGTGCACAAGTGCATAACTGCACATGTAAACTGGAGGAAGAGTGCTATTCTTTATAAAATGCCAGCAACACTTCCCACGTTGGATTCCTGAGATCTAATAATTCTTTATAGTAACAACTGATACAAGTATAGGGAAGTTATATAAGCATTTGTTTGTCTATCGTAGCCTCTAATTGCATACATTTTGCTCTCGGTAACTTTAAAAGACATACAACATTCTGGATATTTGACAAACATTCAATTCCCATCTCGTCATCACAGACAGCTTAACAGCAGAAGGGCCACTTGGTTGTGGGTACCTTTGTTTTCTAATGTTACAAGAATATCAAAATTGAAAGGGCTATGAGGTTGTTGTTTTGGAAATAGAATAGAGCAATGGGTATGTGGTGATTGTTATGGCTTGCTAGATCTAAAGACCTATGAACACAATATCTCTAGTGCATTTATATTGGCATCTTTCCATATGTGCATGTAGTGCAGCAATCCAGTTACTATGGACTCACGAGCATGCTCCCTCGTCGCTATACGCAGGCAGTGATGGCTGGGGAAAGCCTGGCTGGTATTGTAGAGAGTGGTTTCAGGATCATCACCAAGGCCACTCTGCAGTCTGAGAGAGTTGGAGCGCTGGTCTTCTTCAGCCTGTCGCTGATGTTTATTTTTGTTTGTTTCATCTGCCATCGATTCATTACGGGGCATGCCATGGTCAGGTATTATACGGAAAAGTGTAGCAAGTCAGTCAGACATGATGTGACTGGCATGAATGGAGAAGGACCGCATGAAGTTGCCGATATTCATGATAGTGAGCCACTGTTGCTAGAAAGCAAGGAGGACAGTACTGATGAAGAGAAAGGTTCGATTCAGAATGGTGCAGACAATTTGCTCATGACTGAAATGAATGGAGCACAGGACACTGGTAGAAGAAAGCCAGTTTCCACTAGACAGTCACTTCAGAAGTCCCAAAATAACTTGCACATCAGTAATGTTGGATCTCTAATCACTGTTATCCAAGCACAAGGCATCCCTTATTGTAAGTTGTAGGATCCTATTGTCTTGGGTGGTCATACAAAATATCACTTTCTCTCCTCCTCCTCCACCCCCCCCCCCCCCCCCTCCCCCCTTCTCCTTTCCGTTTTTTTTTCCCTCTTTAGTGGGATTGTGTTGGAGCATTGTTAGGCAGATTTGGCCTCTCATGGCAGCCATTTTCACCTGTTACTTCATCACCCTCCTGATGTTTCCCGGCATCTTGGCACTCGTGCGTAACTGCACTTTGGGATCTTGGACTCCAGTTCTAGTTATTGCCGTTTTTAACCTGACTGACTTTGTAGCCAAGTGGGTCACTCTCATCCGCGTTAGATGGCACCCAAAGATGCTGTTGTGCTGCTCATTGTCACGCATTGTATTGGTCCCCTTTATCATCTTATGTGTTAGCCCCTCCCCTTCTGGTCCAGTCTTATTCCACAACACAGTTATCTGGGCAATGCTTTTTACAACTCTGCTGGGTCTCTCTAATGGCTACTTTGGAAGCCTTCCTCTGATCAACCTGTCACCAGAAGTGAAGAGAGCGAATGACAAGGAGTTGGCAGGTGAGTGGACCAGCTGGTAATGTAATATGGAAAGACAAATTTCTCAATGAATGAACTGATTTAGTTTTTACAGTATGTACTATTATAAATAGACGAGTGTGTTTAAACTTTTAAAGTATATGTGACAGTTATTGAGTCTTTTTATGAATTACTCAAGGAAGTAAAATAAATCAATTTGTTGAATGCTAGTTGTGCTAGTTGTGCTATAGTCGGGCATTGTATACCGAGTTTAATACTCAGTTCATGCAGATGTTTTTAACTCCTTCTCTCTATCCTCCTTCTCCTCTCCTGCCTGTCCAGGTACCATAATGACCATGACCCTGCTGGCTGGGCTCATGGCAGGCTCTGTATGTGCGTATGCCATCACTCCACTCACGACACTACACCAGTCGTCTCAGCAATCCCAGTGTTACCATGGTGACACAGATCACTTCAATAAATGTCTTCAATAAACTTTTTCTCTCTCTCTCTCTTTTTATTTTATTTATAAGCACTTTTTTAAGCACTTTTTCAATGTGTCATAACTGTTCTTTCACAGGTTCTACATGTTGCAAATATACCATTAAAAATAATTTTTTTTAAACCTTTACGAAACTAACACTGGGTCACGATTATCGCATTGAGGGAGGTCAAAGAGAAGAGGACGATTGCTACATAAAAATTTTCATTCGCACATAATAGTTGTCTAAACATAAAAATATATAATTAATAATTAAAACCTGGCTGAATACATTAAAGAATGATCAGTGAGGGGAATTCGAATCTGAGAGTGTTAACTAAGTCACAAATTACTTCTAATAAACATAAAGTTTGACTTTGTTAATGTCTTTGTCCGCACATTCTCTTGTTCCATCGTAATAATAAAAGCAGCCATCCTTTCTCTGTAATTTTTTCACAAAATTGTTGTGGACCCATCTCTCAACCTGAAAAATAAAGTTATGTGAAAAATAATAAGACATCGTTCATTCATGAACCTACCCCCTTTCCTTTGTGAAAGTTCAAGTATTCTTGTTCGTCTCTATACCCAGCAAGTTGAAATCTGTACGCTAATTTAGTACAGTAATATAAATAAGCTTTACATCCACTAACAAAAATGCAGTTTCCCTTACCTTCTTCTACTACTTCAGACCACGTCCTGGCTCTCTGCATGGATTTAGGCTTGACGACGGCTTGAGACATAGTAAAAGCTTCTGCAGTTTTTCTTAGCTCCTACGTCCCGCGGCTTAAATTAACACTATTTATTGTTTCCGCTGATTTGTTTGAATACGGCATGCAACATTTTGTTATTATGGGAGAATGGTTGCCTAGACAACTAACGTTGTGAACTTTGAACCCAGCTGGCGGGAGATTGAAGATGGAGGACGGTACCGACTATTTCGAGTTCGATTGCAGTGGAAAAAATTTGCTGGAGCTTGAAGACTTATGGGAGGTTTGAATTTATTTTTATGGAGCTATATTGTATATCTTTCTTACAGCATAAATATTTGAAAATTTTAGATGCTTCATGCAATAATATAACCAGGATTTCTGGGATAGCTGAAAACAAAGTAATGTTGCTTTTGTGAAGAGCTAATAATTTTCAATTAACTTTTATCATAGAAGCTGAGCGTGCTGAAATTGTATGGAAATAATATTGAAGCTATTGAAGGCCTAGACAGGTTAGTGATATTAGCATCCCATGAAGAATAGTAGATGGCTATAACACTGTGTGAAACTTGGCAATTTTGATGTTCTAGGCTCAGTGAATTGTCCATTCTTCTACTTCATGACAATTCTCTCACTACTATTGGTAATCCAATGATATTTGAGCTCTTGCTATTGTAATTTGATGCATACAATTAGGGAGAGGGTTGATGCACTGCCATAAGATACAGACCCTGCGTTTGGATCGCAACCGATTAAGTGGAGTATTTTCAGGGGTGGAGCTTGCCTCATGTGCGGCCCATCTTTTAGAATTGGATCTGTCCTACAATAAACTGATCGGAGTAGAAGCAGTTGCTGCTCTTCATAATTTGGTAGAGTTCCATCTAGCAGGAAATAAACTACAGCTGGTACCAGAAGTGGCTCGCTGTGTCAAGGTAAATAGATGTAAGATTCAGAAGTCAGTTAGCTAACTAAATAAATAGCTAACTATGACTAGATCTGTAACAATGCAAGAGGAAATATTGAATCAGCTAAAGTCAAAGATGGCTAGGTTTAAATGATGAATAACTACTGATATTGAGCGATAATACTGTCTATGTAGTTGAGTACTTTCAGTCTGTCTTCAAACCCACTTCAAAAAAACTCGTTATCTAACCTTAGTGGATCTAAAATAAAGGTGAGAGAGAGAACACGACATTAGCTGGATATATTTATTGTAGACTATTACAGATTTTGCACTTGTCAGCAATCCAATTGGATTCTTTGTCACACTTTCCTCACCTCCCTCTTCTCCAAGACTTACACATAACACATAATAATTTATCATCCCTGGAAAATTGCCACGCCCTCTTTCCTGCTTTGGAGTTACTGGATATCAGATGGAACAAACTTGAAGTGGTGGATTCTCTGTTCCCTTTGGCTGCATTAGGTTCTCTTACTGAACTGTTAATAGATGGGAATAAACTCTGCTCACAGCAGGAGATGGTGCACGCATATATCAGAGAAGTGTTGCCAAGTATTGAACTGGTAGATTCTGTAAGTCTTTTTGTATGATGTCAATAGTCACACTCTATATTGTGTAAATACGAAATTGTTCAACTGTCACAAGAACCACATTGCAAAATGATTGGGCCAGCTTCATAAAAGAATGTGATATGCTTGAATTATGTAAAATAGTCTAGCATAATGAAAGCATGATTATAGAGCACTATGACAGACATAAGGTCTATACCACTATGCATTTTTCTTCTTTTTATTATTTCACAGAGCATAATTACCAAGAAATGACTAGAAGCACTTAAATTGTTCTAATTCTTGTCTTATCTTTTTATTTTCTAAAGCAAATGATCCAAGATAAACTTTCATCATTGAAAGCAGAAAATATCTTGGCGACAACAAGCCCTGAACTCAGCAACATAGCACAAGCACTGCTGGAATCAGATCACCTCTTGGAAGACTACCAGAATCAGATAACTACCAGCTTCAGGATGCTCCAAAGCAAGGAGAGAGAGGATGAACTGCAAAGTTTGCCACGTTTGCCGTCAAGAAGTGGCAAGTATGTGTGTATACAGTGTAACTAGAATTCCTATAAGATTGACTCAAATCTATTTGATCTCTACTTTCTCAAAAAAAGAAAATTAAAAAAACACCTCTTTTCCTCACCTCTTTAAGTGTTATTTGAAATTAACTACTTTTTTTTTTTTCCACTTTTTTTCACATGTGTAGTAGAGCAAGGCTAGAGGAGGCTCTGGAATATGCATCCAATACTCCATCATGACAGACAATTCTAGTTTTTCTTTTCTGCATTTTGTCATTCAAAATATTTCTAGCTCATGAACAGCCACATACATCACATGTATCACCATTAAAAGTCAATATTGTCGTTACTTGAAACAAATTAGTCAGTAGCTACCAAGACTGTGGATATAGCTGGGTAGGTAGCTAGCTAGGAATTGGGTTGTTGTTTTTTTGCTTTTTTTTAATGAATATAAAAACTTGATTAGACAATACAAAATGTATCTATATACAAATGTTGTGGAAGATAGTGTCTGTAATACACACATGTATTAATAATTTCAAAACTTGGAACTAACCAGTAATAATTAAACAATATGGTAACTGTACAAGCAAGAAGCTAAAACAAGTGTAACTATAATCCTAATGCTATAAAGCTATTAGGACTTTAATTCTAAATGTCCAAACAATTAGCTACCTGGGTGTAGCTTCAGTAAGAGATGATTTATACTTGCTAAAAACTTGCTTCAAATCCTTCACACTGACCACAACGATGAGCACGTATAAGGGTACAGAGCAAGCACAGCTAGTGTTACTACAATAGCTAAATCATTGTTGTAGTTTCAGTGGTCTTTGCTGCATGGCCGCTTGGGATCATAACCATGTACTTCACAGAGGAAATATTCCCTTAGTGGCTATTTTAGCTGACCTAGAGAATGACCTATTACTAGTAGGCAGTGTTGTTTTGGTTTAGAGATTCCAGATTTTCTTAGTTTTAGTTATTCATACTAAAAAAAATATCTTGAATGCTTAGTTTTAGTTTTATCCCAAATTCTCCCTGAAGATTTAGTTAGTTTTTAGTTTTTCTTCAATATCATGTAGAAGATTTAGTTAGTTATACTATCATTTGACTTAGTTTTAGTAAATTTACGTTGTCTCATAACGAGACTCCTTAAAGAAAGTAGTACTGGTAGTTTTCCCAAATAACTTCAAAAATAGCATATTTCTATGAAATCTTAGGTAATATAAATAAAGTATAATATATTTTATATAGTTTAGAGAATAATTACTTGATAGCAATCAATACCTTCATTTAATGACATAATTCAAGGTGAATTGTTTGCAATAAAAATTGCTTAGTTTTAGTTTTTGTCATTCACTCTACTGGTAGTTTTAGTTATTATCGAATTTACTGTCTTCTAAAATATTTAGTTTTAGTTCTTTCATGTTCTCTACAGCTTAGTTTTAGTTATTCTTACCAAAAGTAAAATACCCCAAAACTAAGGGGGGTTTGGTTTTAGTTTTAGTTAACTAAAACAACACTACTGGTAGGGTTATGAGAAAGTAATAGCTAAACATCAGAAGGAGCTTTTTCTCAGCTGTTCCAAATTGCTTGCTATTCTGGAGGGAAAAAATACAAATTCAAAATAATAGAGTCTGGTAATTTCAAGTCATACACATATATAATTCTAGGACAATAACTGATGGATTTATTCTGATATACAATGCATTGTAGTCTTTACATAGTTACTCCTACTTAGCTAGCTATACCTTCCCATTCTTGAATTCTTATATTGCTATAGCTACTGCAGAAGGAGTAATGTACAAGAAACATGATCACCCCATAGGGTAAACTTCAGCCATGTTCACACCTATGGCGAACCAGATCCTTTACCAAGTTTGGCTACGTCACACCCCTTACATACCCGAACTGTATCACGCGTGCGTATCACTGTTTGGGTAGATAACATTCTTTTAAAGATACGCGCAAGTCACCTGGCAACTATAGCTTCATCCATTTGCAATTTTACTCCAAGCACATACATAAAGAGCTCATAAAGCATACACGTATCGGGAAAAGAGAAGAACTATCTAGCTCTGGTCACACTAACTAGCAAGAGTGTCCGCCACACACGATTAGACGTGATCCCTGGGTAGTTGGGCGGAGCCCGACCTCTGCTGAAGGGAGTAACAAGCCTATAAGGTTACCAATGATGCAGCAATTATCAGCAATTATCAGCAGAGGTTGGGTTCCTGCTGAGTCAGCTAATTCCCTTAGCATTTAACCACACTGCAATCTGATTGGACTGCAAGTTTACTAGCTACTGCTAAAGTCATGGCTACTTGTGAAACAGTTCCAGATGAAAGCATAACTCAACCAACACCTGATGAGGAACCACTTGTCATGCTCAGGAAATTTTTAGACTCAAAACTGACTAGAGAAACTATGTCCATTCTACATGAACACCTTATGACTCTCAACAAAGACTGGTACAAAGTTGGACTGTCTCTTAAAGTTCCAATTGGTACTTTAAATGCCATTGATGCAGATGAGGATGACGTCTTCAGGAAAATTGTGGCAATGATGGTGAGTTGGATAGACAACATGGAGCACTCAACTTGGAAAGTTTTATTCTATGCACTGGTCAGCAATGGGCATAGAGAAGTCGTAAAGTCTATTCTGAATGAAGCAGGTGCCACAATATGGATCAAACACTAGCATCGGATAAGGAAATACTTCACAAAGTATTTGTTATTAATGATGATGATAAATAGTGGCTGAGATGGTCAAGAAGGACAAAGTGTACTTAAAACAATGCCAAAATATTTGCCAAATGCTGCAAGTTCCTTGTACAAATAATTTACCTGGTGAATTGGAGAGGGCTACTAAAAAGTTGTCAGGTAGAAATCTGACACTTTATGAACTTGAGTTTGCCTACTATGACATCAACAAAACAGCACAGATAGTTGCTGCATCATTGGTAACATTCTTACTACATCATGTGCTGCATGAGTACAATGAAGATTCAATGATTTTGATGATAATAATGCTGATTATATTATTCACTTGCATTAGTCTACGAGTTTTTTTTAATCAAATCATTCCCAAACCATTTTGCTATTTGAAGCCGGCAACACATCTGAAAACAACTCGAATAACTATCCTATTGGCTTAGGATACTTGAGACTCACAACTGGAGCTACAATAGGAATATCAGTGGTTCATCAATGGACTGTATCCTACAGTTCCCCATCCTCTCCTACAGAGCGCAACATGGCAGAGTGCATCCAGTGGCTGACGGACAATATTGTAATTCTCAATCACACTGAAGAAACTATATCTAAGCTAAAGTACACACTGATAGAAAATCTGGAATAGAAAGTTGCAGAAATCAATCTTGTGATTGTAATTTTTTTAATTTTATGCAATGACTTATTTCTGGCTTACAATTGAATTAATTTTTTTTTTTTTTAAAGACAGACTTACATTGGATTACAGTGTAATGTTTTATTAACAGCACTGTCTCCAAAATAGTGCATGAAGGATCATATCCAGTCAAAATCTCATACCCTAAACAGTACAATCAGAATATGTTCATGTGTGTGATGGGAAATAAATAAAATAACCAACACACAATGATGCTATTGCATATTTGTTCCCTTCCAAAAACTCTAGAGATTTTTTTAAATGGAAGAATTTTATATCTCTAGTGTAGCTAGTTATCAAAGGAAAGGACAGTGTTTCCTGGCATTCTCCAAGATAGAAGGAATTATGAGAGCGGAGCAATAAAAAACCGGTGTTTTTTGGTGTCCTGATTAACACCGCATTTTCCCCAGGAATTCCGTGGGTCCTGTACAGTGCACCCCCCCCCCCCCCCCCCTCACTTGACCAGCTTTTCCTCACTTTGCGTTTAGTAAAGGGTCTGGCTCTGCGAGACTATCCCCCTTCAACTCAGCTGCTCTGTAACCTATACTACACCACTGCACAGGGGCAGTAGTCATGTGAAATAACAACATTGAAACTATCCTGAGTTATTTCACATGTACTAAAGATATATAGCTATTGTTGTTGTTTTTTTGGTATGACTACCAGATGTAGTCGTTTTTTTTTCCCCCCCCTCTTTTTTCTTTTGTACATTTAGCAGGTGGTCCTAGTTCAACCCTGGTGTGACAGCCAAAGTTTTCTTTTATGCAATGTTAATGAAATAATTCTGTGAAAGAGAAGCATATCTTTACTAGTGAAAATAAGGAGGCTGAGTAAGGGATTGTGTACATTGCAGTTTACTGGTGGTGGTACAATAATACAAATAGTTTAATATTTCTCTCATTCATCATATTATGTTTTGCGTTAATGAATACACATTGTGTGACCATCCATTCCTTAGGAGATCCATTGAATCCGTACTAATTTTTTTCCTCCATTGCCCTATTTATGGATATTTTCTGTTGTAGGTATTTGAAATTAGCCAAAGCATAAAGATTGTTACTTTGCCTATTATAACTTCACTCACAAAAAATTGTTCTCATAATAAGGCAAAAGTTTGCAAATTTGTGGATGACCGTTTGTATGGGATTCAAATGGGGGTTAAAGTGCAATTATCCTGGCCAGTCTGCCTAACTGTCACTCCAAGAACGCCCAACACACGCCTCATTCACTAATAATACTGCTAAGAAGAGCTACAAGTAGCTAATACTGCTAAGAAAGAGCTACAAGTAGCATTCTGTTAAAACATAAAAATCTCCCCCTTCCCAAACATACAAATGAGAAAAGTTTCAGATTATAGTCATTTCAACTATAATAAATAGTAAAACTGCAAGTCTATTGTGAGGGAAAACATTATTATAATATAATAAAACAAAGTACATTTCATGTACTTATAATGAGAAAAACCTAATAGTTAACGTGGCAGATTTTTTATGAAGAATCCGAGTAAACATCGTCGTCATCATCATCATCATCATCATCATCAAACCTACACAATGCAATGCAGATCAATAAACACACCACAGTAACAAGCCACAATAACAAAATAAATCAGAATATTCCAAAATTAAAAAAATTAATTAATTAATTTAAAAAATTAAAAAAAATTAAAAAAAACAAGAAATATATTTGAAAGTTATTCTTTTGGTTATTGTTGTTACTGCTGTTTATTTTAGCATTTCAGAACTGTGTTGACACTTCTCTCAACTTACAAATCTCTGGAGTCATCATCATCATCATCATCATCTGTGTCATCATCGTCATCATCATTATCATCGCCAAAAGGGTGGTCGTCATCATCTTCATCCTCACTTTTGTCTCCATTGCCACCAGTCTTCTTCTCAGACGGTGGCTTCATCTACAAGGAAAAACAACAACAAAAAACAATGGGCCCTATGGCCAGTGGCATCTATACATGATTTGACTCCAAATACAGCAAGCTCAAGAAATATATTATATATGCATTATGTACATTGCTATATATTACATCTGGCAACACCCAAATTAAATAATAAAACCACATTGATCCAGGGTTGGGGTCAAATACATGAGTATTTGTATTTATGCTGTATTTAAATACATTTTTGGAGTATTTGTATTTGTATTTGTATTTTCAGATTTAAAGAGTGAAGTATTTGTATTTGTATTTAAAATACTTTTAAAAAAATCATAAGGTTAAAAAAAGCAACTGCTTAATTAAACAGTGCAGCTGCTGTTTATTCTAATTGTGAGCTTTTGCTTGCATCGGCATTAGATCCTAGATTCAAGCTTAAATGGTGTTCATCAAATGAATGTTTACGAATAAAGGGCCTGCTTGTGTCTAAGCTTCACTATGAATCCCAACCCAGCACAAGTGCTTCCTTAATGTCTCATACCCAAGTAATAGAGAAAGCCAATGAGCCTGCTGAACCGTCATCATGCCCACAACCACCACCACATAAGAAAATGAAAACTTTTTTTTATGATTTGCTTATAGCAGACAAGGTTAGTAGCTCCTCTACAGTTGATGCAAATGTTGATGAATACCTTCAAGCTCCATTGCTACCGCAGGAAGAAAATCCCCTTGAATTTTGGAAAGTCAACAAAATGAAATATCCCACATTAGCTAAACTAGTTCCAGTGCATTTATGCATTCCCGCATCTTCGGCTCCAGTTGAAAGATTGTTTAGCATAGCGGGAAAAGTGTTTCGACCTGACAGATGCCGTTTAAAGGACAAAACATTTGAAGAACTGATGTTTATCAGGTGTAATCAATTTTTGTGACTTTTTAACTTATCAGATGTAGTGATGTTAAAATACAAACGTTCATTTTTAATAGCTCTAATTTCACAATAAATATCAAAAAATATAATAATAATCCACATAACACTTTCGCTAATGGTGATGCAATTAAAAAGTATTTGTATTTGTAATTGAAATACTATATCTAAGAAAGTATTTGTATTTGTATTTTGTATTTGAATTCTTTCAAGTATTTGTATTTGTATTTAAATACTATTCAGAGTATTTGACCCCAACCCTGCATTGATCACACACTCTAAATAAAGTGGAATGAGTAAAACGTACTCTAAACAAATCATCACTCCAATAAAAGTAGAGACATACTTCAAAGACCACAGGGAAAAAAAAACATATTTAAGAATATATGTACATTTTTAAATCACACGATGAAGATTTTGTTAGCACCATGCAAGAGTTTCTCATTTCACTTGCTTGTTAATATTCTAGGTATCACACCCACAAGACACTCTTTGCCACACCCACCCTTTCTTCTATGAATGTCTTGGCTGCCAAGTTGTCCAGTCCAAGAGCGATGCTGACGTAAGCTACATTGCTGACACCTTTCTCCAGCCACCGGTGGAGCTCCTGGCTAGACAGAGTGCCCATCATCAGTTCCTCAGACTGACCCCATTCTTGCGACAAGTTCTCCACTGACAGGAACAGCTCCGTTAAAAGGCGTAGTATGTCTGGAGCCAGGCTTAGTTGTGAGCCACTCTTGCTGTCTGTAAAAAAAAAACAACCCAAAAAAAAAACACCATTGATTCTCGGCCATTAATAAGCCCCTCCCTCTACTTATGTATCTAATTATCTCTTCTCTTGTTGTGATTCAATCCTCCAATTCATCCTCTCTTCTCTTACCGTACGAACGCATGGTATTGGTGAAGAGTTGCCACAGAGGTTTGAGTGCGGATAGCTCCACTCTGCTTCTGTCATGCAGGGGCTGGTCCTTACTGTACAACTGCACGATGTGGAGGAGGAGCTCCAACACCTGCAACCTAGGTCGGCCGGCATGCTGACAGGCCACACCCACTAGGAGGGGCCACATCTGCTGCACGGGAAGCAGCTCCACTAGCTCCTTCTTGTTGACCAGAAGGTCCAAGATGGCAAACCCTGTGTCTAACCTGCACGTCATGGCATAGAATGGGATAACGAGGAACAAAATGAAATTACAAAATGAACAGTCTGTTATGAAGGAAGAAGTAGAAAATATATTAAGAAACTAGTGAACGATTGAACAAATCAATGAATGCATGTATGCATGTATGCATGTACACACACATATGTACACACACATGTGTACACACATGTGTACACAGAGAATGGAAGAATAAAACAAAAAAGTATGGACACACCTTCCTTCTTGAGTGCCATATACTGTGAAATTATACTTGGGATATTTGGCCTCAGAAACTCCATACAACTCCACCTCGTAGTAGACAGTGTCACCTGACACACGCACACACAAACCATTCTTCAAGTTATTATGCCAGCATGTCGGTTACAACCCTTTACCAGGTATTTTGTGTTTGGCCAGGTCCTCCGTCTTTGTGGCAGTGCCTGTCACTTTCTTGAGATGATCATCCATGGACTCCGAACCAGAGAACTTGACAACTCCATTGATTGGGTAGCTGATAACAACAAAAACAATAATAGCTCCCATAAAAGAAAATAAATGACAACAATTAGCATCAGTTAAAACATACATAAATTCTTAGTTTCACTAGTCTTACTCAGCTTAGCTAGTTAAAACACTTATCATTTACTATTTTTTAAATTTAACTTCAAAATATTTCTTTACCCGTCAAATACCATACCAAATGCACACACACACACACACACACACACACACACACACACATACAACTTACTATCTAACTTCCATTCCAGATGCATTGTTAATAACAATCTTGCCCTGCACAATATAGAATAATAGAACCACAATGAGTCACCATTATCAATCAAATAAAAGACACACTGTGGAGATATACACCAGGTTTCCTTCAACAACAAGACTACCACTTGTCAAACCAAAAAATCAAATAAATAAATAAAAATAAATTAATAAATTAATTAAAAAAGGTGAATTACTCAATTGCTACTCTCTCTGTATATCCGACAGTTTCTACTCACCGACTCTTTGACTGTATCGTCAAACTTGCCCTTGTGCACAAACTCTCTGCTCTCCTTGGACACACACACTGTGTTCATACACTGGGCAGCCGTCTCTGCCAGGCTCAGAGTTTCTGTCATCTCACCACAGCTGAACACTGACAACAACATCTGGTGTGTGTATGTGTGTGTGCGTGAATGTTTGTGCGTATGTGTGTGTGCGAGTGAATGATAAGAGGGCAGCAACAACATGAATAAAATGTTAACACAGTGAAAATGTACACACACACACACACACACACACACACACACAAAATGCAAATTCTCTTGCTGTCGCTAGGCGGTCACGCACACCTGGCAGAGCCAGGATGCCTGTGCACTAAGCAGGCACTGTGAACCGTGCAAGCAAAGCTCCTGGAGCCGGGCTAGGAACTCGCAGGAGAACAGACCTTTCCTCACAGCAAGTGGTGTGGACACCCCAAGTCCCACCTTGGACCATTGCTGTTTCATGAGAAAGGCCTTGAATTTGCACCCCAGCAAATGCCAGGTACCCAATCACAGCTGGGTGGACTGGTGGGGCTGGTGGGAGGCAGATGGAAATCAGATGGAAAAATTACCTGAGTTGGGCTTGAACTCAGGACCGCGGGCCCTGAGCCCAGGACACAACCACTACACCACACAACACACACACACATACACAAACCTTCTCCCTCTCCTCCTTGTTCTGCTGGTCCAGCAGCAGGTCCAGGAGGCAGAAGTACTGGATGATGTCCACACAGCCGAGAGTGGTAGTGCCTAGCTTGGGCCCACTCCTGGGCCACATACGCAGCACACATGCCAACACCTGCCTGGCCCGCAGCACTGCCATGCCCTGGACAGTGCGACACAGTGACTCCGGAGTCGTTGCTGATGTGTCCTTGCTTAGCTCCTCCCACAAAAGTTTGTACGAGTCTTCTCTTTTTCCAGCACTGTCCGCATCCTCATTCCCAGTTAGGCCAGTCATCGACGAGCTGCTGATTCCAGTCGACTTCCTCGTCTTATCCAAGTCCTTGAGAAGGTTCTTGGCTTTCTTGAAGATGGATGGATCTTCAGTCAATGCCTCCACAGTCCTGTAAACACAATGTATATTCAAACCTTTAGGGGTGTGGTTACAGTCAGTCACAATATTCAATTCATTCATGTCTTTCATTGGAAACTTTGTCCAATAGAAGGGCAATGGATTAATTCAGTATATAGAAACTATTAGAAATGTATTGACAACCATGCTTGCATGCAATCATATATACATACATACATACATACATACATACACATGTGCACATACAATACACACTCACGTGAGGTCGACATCCATGGGAGATATCCGAGTAATCCCCGTGTCCTCTGCACTATGACTTCTAACTTGGACTGGATCAACGGAGGCTGCTTCAGACTTCCTACAGAGACAACCAACATCACCACACAAATGAAGCAGTTAAATAATAAATTATTAATAATAGTAATTGGCGAGCGAGCGAGACACTTACAGGGGTAACACAATTGAAAATCGGGGATGTTTGTTTATTTGTATATATGTTTGGACGTATGTATGTCACTTTGTACTTTGACCCTCAGTATTTTTGTGTTCGCTCCGCGTTCAACCCCGTCCCAAACTTCACTCAACAGAATCCTCCGGTTTAGCGACCATTACCCGTATCACCTTAGAAATTGAATTGTTTACCGCTTTGAATTCTTTTGCAGGTGCAGTTAAAACTAAAAAACTTATGGGAGCTCCATTTCTATTCAAGTTAGTGGCGGTGGTAAGTTAATACGCTATTTGTCACAGTTATAAGCCCTACGCAACAGTATTTACTTAAAAATTCATTGTCCACTAGACGAACACGAAGGTAAGTCTTGCGTAGGTATATTCAGTTGTGTGAAAGTATTGTGCGTATTACCATGACATTGAAACCCTTTACCGCATATGTAATTTAAAAACTCGACTTTATTTTAGTAGCTTGAGTGTTAGTTGTTAAAATCAATCATTTAACAATAGTGTAGTTTAAGGCTCGCTCGCCATTTGTGCTCAAGCACACCACTAGTAATAATCGTGGTAGTAGTAGTAATAACAAATAACTTACCATTTCTCTGCAGCTTCAAGAATTTCTGCAGACGGAGAGAACTCGCCATCTTCAAAACTACAACACACAATACAAGATAATCATTCACACCACACACTGATTCATACAATCATACGCACACATATACATACTCTCTTATAGTCACACTGTTTGCTACACAGGTGTGTCTCTTACAATTTTTCAGAGTTGGTCAGGAACTTGGCCATGTCTCCTTCAGCTTCTTCATACATGGCTCGCACCACAGACAGGTCACACAGGAACACCTCCATCATGGTCTGTACACGCAAACCATACTCAAATAATTCACACTAATATACGTATGTACGTAAATCACACCCACAATACATACAAGTATAGGCACACACGTACACTGAGTACTTGTGCACCGTATGCACACACACACATACACACACACGTACACACACATACACACACACACACACACACACACACACACACACACCTTGAGCATTGTCTTGTCCTCTTCACTAAGACCGTCCAGTATCTTCTCCTGCTCCATCTCTTTCCTTACTTCTTTCTCGTTCTTCTTGGCCTTCTGTGTGTCTTTCTCTCCCTCTTCCTCTTTACTGTCTAGATCTGCTGACTCAAACTGAATGCTCACATCCACCCTGTAGTCTTCCTTATCCTCTTCCTTCTTGTCTTTGACTTCCTCCTCTTTGTCACCTTCACTATCCTTTTGCTTTGCTTCCATATCCTCAGAACTTAACTCTGCTACGATTTCAATGGTCTTGCCTTCCAGTTTTGCAGGCTCACTACCACTGGCCTTCTCGTCCTGGTCTTTGTCTGGCTTGCTAGGAAGATAACTGCTGATGCATAGGACCTACATACATACAAAATAAAATACAAGCTTGCGTATAATTTGCTGCCGTGTAATTATCTAAATCGTGATGTCTGTGTGTGATGATGTAAATGTTATTGATAATTAACCAGACGTGTGCACAACTTGAAACCTCAACAGTGTCCCCCACCCCAATCATTCACCCTAACCTCTGGAACTCCTACTTACTAAGTTCACACATATCAATTCTGGTGAGCCATGTGTGAATAATACAAGAAAGTGTAACAAAAAACAACAACAAAAAAACAAGAAACAAACAAACAAACCACAAACCTAGCCATCTCTAGTCCACAAAAACAAAAACAAAAACAAAAAAATAGAGAGAGAACAAGACACAAAACAGAAGAATTGAGCATGCAACAGCAATACAGAAATGTTATAAAACAGTATCCTGAAGCCAATTCCCTATTTACTACTATTATTATTATTACTATATTAATACTACAGGTGTCATCACACCTGTGCATGTGATCTATTCTATATAAATTACTATATTACTATAAGAATACATAGGTGTCATCACACCTGTGCACGTATGTGATCTATTCTATATAAATTACCTCCAGGTCCGTCAGGTGCCACTTCTTACTGACGAGAGTCGGTCTGGACGCTAACTTCACCAACGTGGGGATGAGACCGGACTGGAACAGAGAAGTGATGATGCCAGTGGAGGAATAATTCTGTGAGATGAAATGAACAGAGGAGCATAATTTATCTCAAATAGCAAAAAGTGGCTCACAGTTACATAAATCAATTCATTGCATGTGAAAACAACAACAATACAAAATGTGACAATATAGGGTGTTGCTTACAAAAGCTAGCTATGTGGAGCTAATTGTTTCTCCCAAGTTCATAAAATGAGCACAATAAAAGGACTTAAATCGTCATTCTTAATAAGCTCATACTAATTCAATGGCTAATTGTCAGTAATCTCCAAAATCAGTTTGATAGACAGACAGATAAACAGATAGACAGACAGGACAACTGCATAACCCTCTCACACATGTGCACTGAGGGTTAACAACTTGGGCTCACCCATACCAAACAGAAACATACAGCCATATACGTAACATTATCACTGCTACAGATGTACAAACCTGAATGATAAACTGAAGAGCCTTCAGAAGGAGGGCCAATATCCACGTGTGCTCTACCTGGCCATCTGACTCTGCTGGTATGTATGTGTGTGCATGTGTGCATGTTATGTGTGTGTGTGTGTGTGTGTGTGTGTGTGTGTGTGTGTGTGTGTGTGTGTGTGTGTGTGTGTGTGTGTGTGTGAAAAAAAAATACAACTGACTCTCATGGCAAATGTACATAATCATCAGAACTATAATTCTACTCTACTCTAAAAAACAACTAGGAACTTGAACCATTTCTCTATTCACATTAGAACACAACTACTCCTGTCTAGTCTCACACAACTACTCCTGTCTAGTCTCACACAACTACTCCTGTATAGTCTCAGATTAGAACACAACTACTCCTGTCTAGTCTCACACAACTACTCCTGTCTAGTCTCAGATTAGAACACAACTACTCCTGTCTAGTCTCACATTAGAACACAACTACCCCTGTCTAGTCTCACATTAGAACACAACTACTCCTGTCTAGTCTCACACAACTACTCCTGTCTAGTCTCACACAACTACTCCTGTCTAGTCTCAGATTAGAACACAACTACTCCTGTCTAGTCTCACACAACTACTCCTGTCTAGTCTCAGATTAGAACACAACTACTCCTGTCTAGTCTCACACAACTACTCCTGTCTAGTCTCAGATTAGAACACAACTACTCCTGTCTAGTCTCAGATTAGAACACAACTACTCCTGTC
>WLWD01005878.1_pt1 | contig 109574 bp, 70 predicted proteins | sample 6712731 | NCBI WGS metagenome assembly WLWD01 (sample SAMN12718690, study PRJNA576275) | sponge metagenome | isolation source: marine sponge | host: Mycale hentscheli | place: New Zealand: South Island, Marlborough, Capsize Point | collected 2014-11-01 | reverse complement strand
GGTCACAATAAAGAGTCACTATATGAAACATCTCCATGAGTGAAGTGGACAGGACAACTCACAAGGATGCTGGCGCTATTGTAGTAGCACAGATTATGTACAGCTAAACATATGGGGGAATCATGTGGTGGTGGTGGTTGCAGAAGACAGTACTGATATAGGGGTTCACAAGACACCAGTGTCCCTGTGGTATATACGTAAATAGTATTTTATTTTTGTTTCCCCCTATCCCTGATTTTCCATGGTATGGTATTATTGCTAATTAAACATAGACTCATATACATGGAGTTATAACATTAGAAAAAATGAACCGAGAATGATTTAAAGTACAAATGCTAAGCTCTATTCCTGAAATATCATTTTCAGTGTATTTACACCATGTACAATATTATGTCAATGGAATTTTAAACTTTGATTACTAAAACCATACACTTGTCATTATGAAATTCTTTTTTCTTTTTTCTTTTACAGCTAAGAAAACCACATATCCATATAAGTGACATGTAGTACTTAGCAAAAGAGATTTTGACGGTTGCATACATACAATAAATTGGGCATTCCAGAGTCACGCTTGAATTTCATCAGGAATCCTTTTCCAAATGCATACTTTATGATCATAAGAGTATAATAATGTCTGTATACGTATATATTTTCTATAGCCGACAACAATATACATAAATAGAAAGATGAAGTGTAACTGTCACACACATTAAGGACTTTAATCACTTGTGACATTTTAGTGATGAAGACTTTTAAATTAAAGTTACACATGTCCCCACTTCATTTTATTAAGATGGATTGTTGCACACGCTGTTCAGTGTTGTAAAAGATCTTAATTGCTCTTGCCAGAGATAACTGCATGGTGAGGTCAATTGGATTTCCTTTTCAAACTAGGATTGTTGTTATTTTTCCAGCTGGCCATCTATAGCTAACATTCAATGAGATAATTCATTTTGTTGTTTGTGCTAAAAAGAAAGCTTACTAAAGTATCTTATCTATTCTTGCAGCCCAAACAGAAGTACTGCAATCTCCAAATAGAGTGTGATCCCATGTAGCCATGACCTGTTCTGGAGCCATGTGATTCTAACTGTATACCATCCACTAAGCACTTGTGGCAACTATGGATAAATCTGATGTGGAATACACATGACAGTAAAGATTTAATAGAAATTCTTTTGATTTTCCGAACTCAATCGAGTTCAGTTTTCATCTGATATATCAACTCTGACAGGTACAGAACTGGATTCTGATAATGAACCTGGGAATTCATATTTTGGAAGACAAGACAATAATTCTGAACTTTATTCACTGGGAGGAGATAAAGTCATACTGTGGGAGCCACGCATAAATTGTGTCATCAATAATTGAACATTTTCATAATTTCTTTCTCAGCCTTCTTTTATTCATTAGATGTATTGTCTCTCTTTCACAGGCTATTATTAAACGATTTTCAATTCTATATTAAATAGTTATCAAGTCATAAATTAGTGGAGTAAAAAAAATCAATAAATAAAAAGAATCTTCGAAAAATTATATGGAATGTGACCAATATTTTGATGGTAGCACAAAAGAAACCATCCTCTGTCATATGAGGTCAAAAGAAGATCCTGTTAAATAGCCAGTATCAATTAATATGTGCAAAAAAATGTTTTACAGTTCCCAAAAGTAAGTTATGCATAGGGTCAATTATTAGCATTCTTGGTGCATCAAGGAGCGGGTAAACAGTAGCTACAGAGAAACTTCAAGGCTCATATAGAAGTATGTCAAAAATGGATATCAAATAATTTTACCACTAGAAGTCTCAACTGTTTTAAGAAGTAAAGAGTTGCTTGATTCTCTTCTAGATGGTTGAGGGGGGTGAGAAGGAAAATTTACGAAAGTCACAGAGTTTACTTCTTTTGGTATAGGAGCCCTCAATACAATCAGCTATGTTGTAAATGCTGCTACACTCTCTACATGTTAAATATTTGCTAAACTTTGATTCAGTGAAAGTTTGCCTGACTAGGTTTTAATGAGGGAGGAATGTTCATCGCAGAAGTTTGTCAGGAATTTTAAATAATGCTGTGAAGAACTTTCAGAAGTAGGTCATGACAAAATCAGAAAGGTAAAAAATGGCTTGTTAAGCCTGATCCAATTTGCATCGACTAGCAAGCTATGTTTAAGTAACCTTGCCTGTGCGCGTTCGCTCAAAGTCCTGTCAGTGCGCGAGGAATCTATTTGAAGAGCTAGAGAGCGTGTGGTCTTATTTTCTGTAACTATAAAAAGGACTCATATCAGCAAGCCAAATTAGTGAGAGAAATACTCTGAAGGTCGTGTTGGTTATAAAGAAGATAGGCTGTTTGAGCTCTGGTGTGCTGGTAGCTACGTCAAATAAGGATAACTTGGATCGAGCAAATGTAAATTGTTGGCTTAATTCTAGTATATCACATCAAGCTATAACTTCATTGCTGAGTACTGATGTTGATAGAGTGGCCGGGATATAAATAAAATACAGCAACCAAAGTTTAGTCCTGAAATACCTTCAAGTTCACGAGTTGCACTGTTCCACTTATTCTTCTAGCAGAAATGCCAGTCTAACCATTGTTGTCTGAATGAAATAATTAAAATTTATTCATACTTCTTGAAGGTAAAATTGCTATTACCTACAACAAGAATAAACAATTATCATTTTTCTTAGACACATAACATTTTAGTCTGATTTAGTGACTGTGAATGTGATTTTAATCACTATGTGGCTTGTATACAACCAAGTTTCTAATCTTTATCATAATAAATACATAATTATTAATCACTCTCAAAAGAGCAGTATAAGTAAAGCTGCTCATTCTGTCACTTCGAACAAACTTTTGTATGCTAATATTATGTGTATCATACTTCAAAAAATAATTATCACAACTATCCAAATGTGCTTGGAAAATCCTGATCTAGACTTGAAAATGGAGACAACATAATCAAATGGTTCAGAGTAGTAGAAAGGATGAAATTTTACAAACAAACAAAATTGAACAAGTCACATAATGCCAAGTTTTCCTAAGATCAAACCACAATTACAATGTTTTATGATGAATATTAAAGTGATCATTTACCATTATTTATCACTCAACCAAAATCTATAAACTGGATACAATTAAATTTAATAATCCTTTTATAATGTGATTTATCACCAATAGCTATTGTGTGGTCAATAAATTTTACAAACCCAGATATGAATACATTCAAATGACCCTTTACCAATTAAAGTATGAAGTGATCTTTAAATATTTCTCTCATAGTCCACATATATTTTGATCCAGATACATGTAGCCATAGTAACAATAGCTATGTGTTAATTGCAGACGAAAGACTCTCTCCCCATGGCTTCTATTGTAATAATTCTATTGTTTTGGACAGTTCACACATTAAAAAAAAATGCAAAAGCAGGTGTCTTACTACCAGTGTTGGGTCAAGCCCAGTTGAGCTTAAGTCTTTCTGAGCTTAAGCCCAGGTTTGTCAAGGGCTTGAAGAGGCTTGAAGCCCATTTCATAAAAATAGTCAAGAGCTTGAGCTTGGACTTAAGCTCTATCACAAAATATTGGGCTTGAGCTTAAGCTCCATTGATTGATAGTTGTTTGCTGAATGGAAGCAAAGAATCAATATTAGTAGACAATAACACTTTCCTATTTTACCCAATAGGCTATTAGCCACAGCCAATATTAGTAACTTTTATTAATAAAGTCATTTCCTTTTTGTTTATTGAATTATGTAATTTTCAATGTTCTTTCGCAACAAAATGATTAACAAAGTCATTTCCTTTATGTTACTTGAATTATGTAATTTTCCATGTTCTTTCACAATAAAATGATTAACAAAGTCATTTCCTTTATGTTATTTGAATTATGTAATTTTCCATGTTCTTTCACAATAAAATAATTAACAAAGTCATTTTCTTTTTGCTAATTGAATTATGTAATGTTTAATGTTCTTTCACAATAAAATGAATAATAAAGAATTTCAACAGAGCTTGAGCTTGGACTTAAGCCTTTAAAAAGACTTGAGCTTGGACTTAAGTCCGATTCGAAATTGATGGGCTTGGGCTTGAGCTTAAGCTCTAACAATCTATAAAGGCTTGAGCTTGGACTTAAGCTCTTAATTACAGGGCTTGACCCAACACTGCTTACTACTGAAAAGAACTTCAGCATGAAGTTGAAACATTGTGTATATTCCAAGTTTAAAAGTTTATTAAAAAAGAAACAAGTATTAGTAAGGATTATAAGTTAAAACAAAAAACATATTGGTATTATTGAGAAAATAATAGTAGTACAACAGGAGACCTTGAAGAGAAAATTGGTATTAAACGGAAAAAAGTTTGGTCTGAAAATCATAAAATGATAAATAAAACTGAGCCACCCATCCTCTCCTCAACCTCATCCCAACACTCACTAACATAATGCACAAAATAGTAATAAAACTACATTTTATTTGGATACTAAACAATAACTGACACACAATTAAAATAGAGAGACCCTCAAGCCGTTATAATATGATATTTGAAAGTTCATCAAGCAGAGTAGCAAACTTCTGCAACTCTATGTAATAGATTCTGCATGAAAGACTTGGAGAAAAGTATTTTAAACAGAATAATCATTCATAACACTTAAATTCTGAACACGTGGTAGTAGGCTGCCAAGTTTAGTGCTCACTTCCGCTTGAAGAATCGAGCGATATAACTGGCTGACTCTCTTCTGTGCTGTCGAATGAATAATAGATCTTGGTATTCTAATCCTGTGTTGTGTGGAAACTCATTCAGTTATCTTATAGTTCGCCCAGGAATAGCTTATGAACGGTGCTGCAACTACTACTATACTGGATCTTTGAATTTGGTGAGCTGTAAACATTTATATAGACAGGTAACATTGAGTCATTTGTATACAGAATAGTGCAATTCTAATTTAGGTTAGTACGACAAAATTGTAAATTTTTGCAGCTAAATATTATATAGATAAGGAATATTGAGATGTAACTAAGGTCACTTCTATAAAAATATTATGCAAATTATGACACATCATATATACTTCTTGTCTTGCATAGTTCAAGCCTTTGTCTACCGCTAATCTGGGGAAGAGTTCTAGTGGCATTAGTAAATAGTACCAGTTTAAAACCCTCCAGATCTCAAGGGGAAGTTGTGGTTCCAGTTGTGGTTCTTAATATACTTAGCTGACCACATCCTCTCTGTCAGCGCCTATTTGCAGTCTCATGAGACTTTGTTGTGTACAAAGCACTCGTAAAATTGCAGTGGAAATTGCAGCAAAGATGGTGGTGAAAAGTTAGGATAGGGACTTAAATTGCAGTTAGGATTATACTATATATGCCAGCATAATTTTGAGCAGAATGATTGATCTTAGCATAGAAGCATAATGCTAGCATGATAACTGAATAATGCAGATTACATACTTCAATTTGACAAACCTTTCCTTCAGAGATATAATATATTCACTGCCTGTTTTTCCTTGTCTATTTTATTCTGTTTTTCAAATAACTGGCGATATCTTACCATCTTGCTGTCCTTCAGATAGATTTCTCTTTGAATTAGTGTGTTTATAAATATCAGTTGTGTGGTGCTTTATTTAGACTGAGCATAATTAGTTTCCTATTTCACTGCCAACTCGGAGAATTCCTTAATATACTCATCAAACATAATACACTTTTTAATGGCATTATAACTATAGTTCATCCAAGGCATATTGTGTGTTGCTGGCTTCAATACATCCAACAGAAACTCGGAAGTAATAGTTGATGTAAAATTATGAGCATGGATTTTTGGTCAGATGGAGCTTGAGTATTTCAAGGTAGTCATGATGACTAATAAGAAAAACTTGTTGTTATGTAATGCACTGCATCATAGCTTCATTACTCGTGGTCATCACTATATTTGCCAAGTATACTTAGGAGCATAATGGTATATTTTAGGTAGCATCATTGCTGCAATGTCAAGAATTTCTGAAACCACATAAATTCAAAAAAAAAACGAGCATAATTCATGAAGCCCTAATTACAGCTAGAACTAATTGTGGACTCACAAGTGGAGAAATGTTCTTGGAATACTATCAACTGGGTAAAAACGGTTGTCTGGCTGCTTACCTTGGGTCTTTCCATGAGATTGGCAATTTTCCTTAACTGTCTTCAATGGTTTTTATAGAGTTAGTCTTCTAACAGCAAATATTGAAGACCACGTAAATACGTAAGAGAAGATGGTTATATATTGGAATTGTCGATGTAACTAAGTAAGAGTAAAAGTTTAGAAGTTATTAAAATGATCAATTCTTTCAAAATTGAAGCCTTAGTTGTATGTTGAAGCAGCAGCAATGCGCCTTTAGCCAAACTTCAGAGTGGTGTATTTTTAAATTATAGTTAGGCTTTGTCTGCGGAGCATCCAGGTTTTACTTACTACATTGCTTTTGTACTGGTACTATGTACTGATGCCAGCAGAATTATAACTGGAATAGATGAAACGGTTATTTAGCATAATAATACATAACAGTTTATTCAAATGCCACTACACTGTACTATTACACAGATACTCTCAAGACCCCTTTACCGACTGTATGTATGTAAGCATTGCCATTAAAGTACATGTTAAAAAATTGGTCATAAACAACTTTTCTACTGGAGTCACAATAGTTTGTGTCAGTGCTCATTCAAAGTTTAATTTAGTTATAGCTGCACATGATAGACAATTTGGCATTTTCCTATTTACATAATAATAGTTTTGGGCATTACAATATAACTTCCACCATGCACAGAGAAAACCTAAGACTGAATGATAGCCCTATAATATGGGCATAACTTTATTCAGTAATGTCACTTCATGAATTAGTTAATTCCACATGATTTATGAATCATGACGATAAGCTGACAAATATGAATATGCATATGTACATTATCAGTGGCGTAAGATGTTATGATTTGTGGGCGGCAAGCTCCATGGGATAATGTATTTTGTGGATTAATGTAGTTCACGTGAGAAATCACCACTTTATGGTGTGCCTTAAAATTATGGGGTGGGAGAGGAACTTCAACTTCACAACACACTAACCGATGACATTATTGGCGAGCGAAGCAAGACTCTCACTAACGAGTCTCAATTGAGATTTTGGTATATGTATGTGGCATAGTTCAAAGATGTCCACCCCCGGAGGCTAATTCAAAATGTAAACACTAGCACAGGCGCAAAGAATTCGGGACAAAAGACTTTGAAATAATGCTAGGAAAAGAAAAAAAAAACCATGAAGTACGGCATTGTTAAAATTACTTAAGTTTTATCTGTGGAGCATCCAAGTATGACTAACTACATTACTTCTGAACTGGTAGTATGTACTGATGCTACCAGACCCCTTCCCAGCACAGTGGTGGATACTCAAGATCAATAGAAGGCTTAGCTTAACATTTTTAGGATTACACTGGTATGCTACAGCTGCGGATGCTTAAAACATAATTGCTCAAAACTTGTTTGCTTATTTTATAACTTAAGATTGTTATGCCAATTTTTTATTTTGCTTGGGATGAAGTCATATATATATATATATATATATATTTATATGTGATAAGTATTACTCTTGCTAGTACAGTGCGTCCAGCTTAAAGAGTGAACTTTCTGAAATTTATGATGCTATCACAAAAACCACTGTAATAATATGAGAAGTATGCATGATCAATATCTAAATTTTGGAAAAGTTACACATTATTGGCATACAAAGCTGCACTCAAATTATTTTTGTGGTTTTGTGGTTAGTTTTGTGGTAACAGGTGATACAACTGAGAGCTTTTGGGCAGTGAATTTGGTAGTTTTTAAGAGAAAAAAAGTGGTCCTTATCTTTCTAACTTGGTTCACTGATAGTTAAGCTCCTAATCTTTCATTTGAACCAAATTTTGTAAGTTGGTGAATTTTTTACGTCCAATATTTAACGTTTTATGAAAAAAAGTGTTTAAGAAAAAACTTTAGAATTTATTGGGTTATATCTCTATAAATTTGTTCTATGGTATAAAATTATGATACAATTTATGAGTATTAATTTGATAGCTTCATTTTTAATAATCACTGAATTATGGCCAATTTTTCATTAAATTTACATTTTTATGGTAAAGGTCTCCAAATGATGACGTTTGAGGTAATAATACGCGGGCTGATCTACGTAAGCGTGACGTCTAAAATGTGCGCATGCGTATTGCTGCGATAGGTCCAGCTGGTGGCGCCATTTTACCGCACTTTATTCTATGCTTAGTATGGCTTCAGTGACATTGGCTTCGTTTGTATCCCAGGCTAGGGGAATCATGTTTTACGATGCTTTCGCGTTGACTGGACAAGCGTTCAGTTGCTGCCTTGAGCCTTACAACCCCTACGACGTCAACTGCGTCGCTTTGATGTTGCCAGGGAATAAGATGCTCGGCCATCTTGCCAGGGAAGCAGCCCAGTTACTGGCTCCTCTTCTCAAGGCTGGATTTCAAGCTCATGGGTAAGTCAATTCTATATAACTAAGTGCTCTTTAACTTCTGTAAATTATCATATAGGTTATTTGTATAGCTGAAGTCATGATTTAGCTGGGTAAGAAGCAATTACCTAGAAGTCCCATTCCTGCTCAGTTCCAGGCCTAGCACTAATCCTTCTGGTTTTACTTAAGGCATTACCTTCTGAAGCCTTAGATCCTTAGTTTAGCTGTAGCACCATGAATGGCACACACACAAAGTCATATTGAAGGTAGAATGTACCCTAGACATTTTAACTTTGTCCAATTATGCACTGCCCTTTTTTAAGAACCAGTAGATGTCAATACTTTTTTTCTCTCTGATGATTGAAATTTCCTAATTAGAATGTTTTAATTAGAAAAAATACACAGTATTCCAAGAAATGTGCAGTAAAGCTAAAATGCATAAATCGGCAAATGCTCTATATAGAGACGTAAATGTGTGCTGCTTTATGACTACTTTAAAAGCTATCTATTAACACATTGTTGTGCATGCTCATAGCTTTTGTTATTGTTTTGTCATCCCAGTCTAGTTACATCAGGATCATACACGAGAGTGGGGTATCCAGGTGCCACTTATGCTGGAAGAGTGTGCTCCATCAAGGTTTTCATCTGTGGCTGCCAGAGTCGTGTTGGGCAAGTTGTTGATGCTCTATGTGGTACAAACTTGACTTATAACATCCACACACTAAAAACGCCAGACACAACATCAGACAAAATACCAGGGACACTGAACATAACTCCAGACCAAACACCAGATGATAAAACAGATTTGACATCTCACAGTGACAATGAAAACAATAACAGCTCCCCTTACTCTAGTCCCATCCAGCAGGCTTGCCCCTACTCTATTTCAGACTTTGACAGTGACGACCAAGATGCAATTGACAAGTCAAACGCTGACAGTGACAACCAACATACAATTGACAAAAATGAGTCAAACACTGACAGTGACATACAAAATATAATTGACGATAACGAGTCAAACGCTGACAGTAACATACAAAATATAATTGACAATAACGAGTCAAACGCTGACAGTGACATACAAAATATAATTGACGATAACGAGTCAAACGCTGACAGTAACATACAAAATATAATTGACAATAACGAGTCAAACGCTGACAGTGACATACAAAATACAATTGACAATAACGAGACATGTAACTCAAACACAACACTTCCTACATTTTCCACCCCCCGAAAGTCCAACATACATGTAGACAAAACATATTTAAACAAAACACCCCCAATACATACACAACAAAACTCATTGAAAGACGAAAACGAATTAACATCAACACTTAAACGAAAATGGCACATGCGAGTACAACGTAAGAAACGTAACAAACGGCACATGCGAATACGACGTAAACAAATATTTACTACAAATACGATAACGTAAACAAATATAACAACCACATAGGGCATTCAATTTCCCAGGAACTTGATGGACCCAACACTACATCACACTCGGCTGTAACATCTAGCCATAAATACAGAATAATTGGACGCCTCAACTTCCATCAGGACAAGGTTACGCCATGCATGATGCATCATCAAGAACAGTGCTTGCTTCTCCACGTGATTGGGTGCAACATGGAAGATATTACTACCATCCTGGTAACATTGAAGGAAGACGTAATGCAATTGACTCGCTGCAAACTAATAGGTGAGTATGTTCTCTTCTTAAGCAAGTTGAAATCTTGTTTTGTGGTGGCTCTGAAAAGAGCCAGTTAAATAATAATTAAAATAAGTTGAAATCTTTTGCTTTGTGGTGGCTCTGAAAAGAGCCGGTTAAATAATAATAAAAAAAGTGTAAGTTGGACTGTCCAAGCGTGCATAACGGGCATGAAATAAGACACATTTTAGACTGTGCAAGTCAGACTGTCTGACGCATGCATAACCAGCACGTAAACCCCCCTCCCCCTTTCCATAGAATATGGTGGCTCAAAAAATAACTAATAAAATAATACTAGTGGTGCGCTCGAATAGCGCAAATGCATGGCGAGCGAGTAAATATATGAGTATAGGTAAAGATGATTTGTGAAGGAAATCGCTAAATAATAGCAATGATTAGGCATGAAGAGTTAACAATAACAGAATTACCTAATAAACTTCGAACGCAGTGGCAAAGAAGCGCAGCTTGACAATTTGCCATTCAGTCTTTCGCCAAGAAGAGAGTAGCTATAAACTTTTTGGTTGAAACTTAGTTGATTCTCCGTGCTCGTTAATTGAAAAATACCGGAACTGTAAACGCTTTACCTAACTTACGTAATTAGAAGCGCGGGCGAAATTTTTTGACGTACGCATACATACCTACATATATATATATATATATATATCTGAAATCTCAATTGAACACGACTGATAGTCAGCTTCGCTCGCTTCGCTCGCTCGCTGAAATAATAAATATGGTGCAAGTTGGACTGTCCAACGTGTGCATAACTGGCATGAAATAAAACACATTGTAGAATTTGCAAGTCAGACTGTCTGACGCGTGCATAACTAGCATGTAATAAAAAAAATTTGAACCACCTCCTCCCCCGCCCCACACACACACACACGCACACACACACACACAAATCTAATCAATATCAGCAGCTTCCTCTAATCGACTTTCCCGGTCACTCTTCGGTGAGACTTGTAGTTCTTCACTGCTGTATCTACCGAGGCACAGGTGTGGCCATTTCGATATGCAGCTTCGTAGTCGAAACATTTGGCAAAAAAAAACAATCAATGGTGTTCTTTGTCACCAGTGAGAGTGACTCGGGAACAATTTTGCGCAGCCGTACAATAGTCCCATTACAATGCCCACGAGTGTACTTCTTGGAGTGGCACCACACTGACTCTATGGGATTTAGTTCACAGTGAAACTTGGGCAGATAGAGGCAAATATGCCCGCGTCGCTCAATTTCTTCTTGCAAGATTGTGGTGCGATCCTGAAAGTCCTGCAAATAATCAATAATAATAATATATAATAATAATTTTATTTTCTCAATGGGATTCAAATACTGAGTGTGGTCAGATCTAATTTAAAATAACTGACAATTTACTTATGTTTTTATTATAAAGATTTTTTTTCTTGCCATTGCATGATCATGCTAATTATTTATTTCATTTCTTATGCACAATTCTTCTGTTGTGTATTTTTGTTGATTTCTTATTACTAATTAGATGTCATGAACTTGCCGGAAACTGCTGAAGCTCCTCTTTCATTCTGGAAGCATTCATCCCTGACGTATCCACCCTCCTCTCCCGAAGCACAGTTTTCAGGCCCTTCTGAATGCCCTCGTCTGTGACCATGCACTGCACCTGCCCATTCCATGTGGTGTCCCGCATGAATGGTTGCTTCCCTCCATCCTTCACATTCATGTGCTCTACGTTTAGGGCATTCTCTGGCTTCTTCGTATGCGAAGGAGCATTGTCGAAGATGAACAGGCCTTGACATTGCGGATACTTCCTCTCAAACAAGGAAATTGCCTTGTGAGTCTAAAAAATGATTTTGTATGTCGTATTATAATTAGTGAGCATTAATAAAGTGCACTAGCTAATTATTTAACACCAAGTTGTAAAACTAATGCACAATGCTTAAAACAATTTATACAATATTATCTACATTGTTTCAGACCTGAGAGATGAGCATGGTATTTGTGAAGTATCCGTCCGTCTGATGCTCCAAAAGCAGGGAAGACTTCTCGCCCTCATGCTCCAGCAGTCCTCCAACCTCCTCCACAAAGTCGGATACCATTATGGCTTGTCCCAGCGACTTTTGCTTCAGGACCAGTTGGGAGCCGTCTGACCAATGGAATGATTGGTCCGCATTCGAATAAAAAGTGGACTCGTCATGATAGATTCGAATAACTGGTCTTAAGGCAAGATCTGGAGATGGAGAGTGGTAGTGCCATGTTCGCTTTTCCAGCAACATCAAACGTTCCAAGTAGGCTTCACGATCAGCAACCACATCTGGCCTTTCATGCCCGTCAAAATAAACACCTTTAGTATGCTGCTGATACGAGAAGCCTAGATCATGTAGCCATAAGGAAACGGTAGACTTGCTCACTTCAATTCCATGTGAGGCCTTAATCCACGAAACAACATCCATCAACGTCAGATTTGGTTTCCCCTTCACGTTTGCATTAAGGTGAACAAAACTTCTACATTCGCTCTGGAAGTTCTCGTCAGAGATCAATGATAACCACTTTGGATGTCTGCCTCTTCCTGACTCCAATTCATCCTGCAACTTCTCATCAGTTATATCCTCAAGAGAGGAAATGGTTCCAAAGAAGTCAACAAAAACTTCCTTTGCCCACCGATGTATAACCCGAGAATTGAATCCAGTGGCCATTGAAGACAAGTTGCATGCTTCCAGTATTCCCATCCCCGAACTAACAGCAGCACCAAACACCTGAAGGACAATAGCCTTTTGGATAGAAAATGTTGTGTTGCGTTCTACCAGTGACTGTAAAATATGCATGCCTTGTTCAATCACAAATGAACGTTGCTTTATTACAGCATGCAACACATCCTTCGATGGGGAGGGTGATGGGGAGGGTGAGGGTGATGGGGCAGGTGAAGGAGAGGCTGAAGGAGAATGTGGGACTACTTGCTGTGAAAGCATAGCACTACTTGGCTGTGGGGACATAACATGTCTACCTCTAGGGGCTTTTGTAGCATTGAGTTTGTTCAGTTCCTTCAACTTCCCTTCAGCCTTAAAATATGAAGATCTCTTGGAAGGAGTAACACAATTGGTGGTGTCCTGCAGCAACTGCGATTCACTTCGCCTACGCTTGCCGGTAGTACCAGCAACGCGCATAGTGGTTGAACCAGAAGCCATATCAAGCATGCGATGCAAGCGCGACTATAAAGGGGAATACCCGTATTACTGGTGGGTAAAGCTTTGCACGGCACAAACCAATTACGATTAATGACGACGCGTAGACGAAAGTCTGACGTCAAATAAAATGGCGAATAATGTATTGCAGTCTATGGGCGATGCGCGGTTCTCTACCTTCTATGAGTTAAAGTGATTTTGTAGCAGTTGGAAACAATATTTGGAGGAGTAACAATAAGGTACATACATATCAAAAAGCTCTATTTTGTTTCTATATGATAAATTCAAAAAGTTCACTCTTTAAGCTGGACGCACTGTATGTTTGCCATAATGGTTTTGAAATAACAGGAAGCATCAGTTGTCCAGGTACCATGTGGATACCATTTCAGCTCTTACTGGCTCACAGAAAAGCATAGGTTACTTACTTAATAAGGCATACAATGAAGAAAAAGAATATAATGGGAGAATGTTAATGACTAATATTCAAGATATTCAGTTCTTAGGTCAACAAGGTTTAGCTTTACAAGGGCATGAAGAGAGTGAGAATAATTTTATCCAGTTGATGAAGCTACGTAGTCATGACTAACCTGTAAGTCTACTAGTTATGAAACCTAATTTATAGAATTATGATAAATCAAATATAATTTCACAGGATATGGTGACAAGTACAAATGAAAATTAGATTTACATTACATTGCAAATGAATTTAGTAGCTCTGAATATAGGAGAAACAAGTTTCCCAAATTTTAAAACAGTAACTTTGCTATATATTACATTAAACTCTATTATCTTTTAATGCATAACTTACAAATAAAAAATAAAAACAAAACAATCCATATAAATCAATTAGTCTATAATTAGTAAGAACACTATCACAGCTCAACTATTTTGGAAAAACATAGTTGTTGGGGTAAGGGTCTTCAATAAAGAACTAGATCATTAAAAGTGTAAACCCTCAGCGCCAAATTAGAAAATTTGCTAACTGTCATTACCGTTGAATAAAGGAATTCTTAAGCTCCAGTATTATAACAAAATATGGTTTGCTCTGTTCATGTGCAATTATGGCTCAGTGTGGACAATATGACTTTTCAGCAACCAATGAAGTCCATGTCCGGTTACCATAGCAATAATTGGACTTTCCAACATGCAAATTACACTAACGCGATACTCTAAGGCAAGAACATCTGCACAAGAACCTGGAGCAGTATAAAAAAAGGTAGTTTGCGCTACACAGCTTATATTATATCTCCTGGTGGCATGTACAAATTTCCTGTAGGAGTGATCAGGGTGAAGTAGCTGTTACAGCTTTATTAACCCGCAGTGCACATGTATGGCAGAATATATATTAGTCTCTTTGTCATTCACTCATTCATATCCTGTCACTGGTCTAAAGCGAATCTCGAAGATGGCAGACTTTTATGCTCTAGAGAAGAGGAACTCCAATTAGATGACAATTTAGCACAAGGACAGTACAACACAAAGTCTGTGGAATAGACCTCGAAATGGAATGAGGCTAACTTCATTGTTATTGAAGAGAAAGTTCTTACTAATTAAGTTTGTTTGTGTGCAATAATGAAATGCTCAAAACCTAAGAATATGTGACAGCCATCTAAGCATTACCATGCTAACAAGCAAACTCATCAGCACCTGGTTGGCCCACCTATCCTAGTGGTGTCTAAATTTTCATCACATAAGTACACTTCAAATGGGAAAGTCTCTTTCTCTAAAGTGGTTTAACCTAGGAACTGACGCACAGATGAAAGTTAGGTATCATCTTGCATCATAGCATGTATGAGACTTTGGGCTACACAACCCTCAGCTCATTCTCTTATCAGCAGTTATTGAAGCATTAACTTATTTTTTACCTGGTAAATATAATCAGCACACCAAAAGGAAAAACTCAAAAGTGATCAGTTACTGTCAATTGGAAACTCACTTGCACAATCAGACTCCCTCCCTTTCTCACACCTTCTAGCCACCACTATCAGCTGGGGTCATAGGTGCAGTTTGCTAACCCATCCCATATAATCAATGTGCATCTGAAGCAAATACACCCCTTTCCCTTTTCTTAGGCATTGTGCCTGGCAGCACTAAATGACCCTCACCAAACCACAGCTATGCAGCTCCTTACTGCCCGATATAATATTTAATTAACAATTATAAGGCTAAGTAAAAAACAATGGCATGCCCCAAACCTAAGAAAATTATAGCACGAGTCTATTCAGTCGCATAAACTGAAATGAACCTTGTTTTACTTTATGCAGAATTTTGAGCAAGTGAGAAACTTCAGTTGGCATAACTGAGTTACTGACTGATGGAAGTATTTATGTTTGCTTGCACTGCTCCAATATTTAGCTCATGTGTACCGTATTCAGACAACTCTTCAGGTCACACAAACACACACACACACATCGACAGAGAGAGAGAAAGAAAACGAAAGCCAGTGAAGTACAAACTTAATAGCAATTTTTCTTCTCTTTTTAACAGCCAATTAAAGTTAATTATAACTTAACCCGATGTTTCAATAACTTGCCAAAGTCCTCTTCAGGGGTCAACTGATGCTGGCTGTCCATGCTGCATGCAAATCACCCTCCAGGATATAATAAACAGTTAGCGTACCCTCCACAAAGCTTGCTGTTTACATTGTGAAACTATATCACCACGGAGAGTTCGACCTCAGTTGACCCCTGAAGAGGACTATGGCAAGAAGTCGAAATGTCAGGTTGAGTCATAATTAACTATAATTGGCTGTTAAAAAGAGAAAAATATGCTATTATTATAATTATTTCAGCCGAGAATGACTGTCACTTGTCACTACTTGTATAACTCACTCCGAGCTATCCTTCAGACTCTCCACAATGGCAGTACTAAACATCTGATCTTCAACATCTGATGGTGACTTTGGGGAATGGACAGACTTCACATCAGCAAGCTGTCAATAACAATAACAAATAATAAAGCTATTGTGTATAATAAATACTGTTAAAAACACACCAATAAATACCGTAAAAAATACACGAGTAAATACCGTAAAAAATATACGAATAAACACCGTAAAAAATATACAACTAAACACAAAAAAAAACACAAATAAACACCGTAAAAATACACAAATAAACACCGTAAAAAATACACAAATAAACACCGTAAAAATAAATGAATAAATTCCGTAAAAAAGCACACAAATAAATACCGTTAATATAAAGCATGTACTAGTCTTAAAATTAATCAGAGATTAGTACACGGGCAGGTAGCACAGTTAATTCTGTAATGGTGAGGCGTTTAGGATAGCATGTCATTCACAATGAACAATACCAGTTAGACTCCCACAAAAATGGTACTATAGCCACCTTTCTTCTGTCATTTAGATAATTCCTCCTTCATCCTGTTCATCCACTTACCTCAACATCTGAATCGCTGGTAGTACTTGAGTAGTCCTAATGCCAACAGACACAACAATATACGTCATTAATGAAGCAACACGAGGCATGTATTGGTTAAATGTCCTTAAGACTGCTAAAAAAAATTACAACAAAGTTTACTTGCAATATTTTAGTAACAAGTTTAATTGCAAGGTATAAAATAATATTTTAAGTTCAGATGCAACTCAATTCATTCAACTAGGACCAATATTTTTTTTAATTAAAATGTCTCTCAGTGAAAGTAGTATATACAACACTGCCACAACACACTTACAATCATTATAGGGCTCCTACTCCTGCTCCTGCCTCCTGAAGGGAGAAACTCCAGCATGTGTGCACGCATGAATGACATCTTCACTTTCTTCCCACAATCTAGACAGAACTCATCTACCTACAATATCAAAATAATGCAATGAACAAAAACCATCATTATCTGACAAAATGAAATTGCCTTACCTGTATCCTCCTCTGAGGACACAACATCAAGATTCAGATCTCGTTGAATCGGCCTCACCACATAAACTTTGCTGTTTACAACTTGCCGTTTCAACAACTTTTGGCAATTTATGATCCTGTGCCCTATTAGTACGAGATCCCTGGACCGAGGCTTGCATCTCAGCAGCTCAAATCCACCCCCACCGTTTAGCTTTGGGAATATAGTCAACATGAGGCAACGAAAATCTTCTGGGTGGCAGTTTATGATTGGGCACAGTTATGGACTTTTCACCAAGCCCTGCCTGCTCCAATACCAGTCTCCCTAGCTTGCTGAAGGGAACTCTGTCTGCATTAGTGCTGCTTAGACACACAAACTTGTGTGTCCAACTCTGAGAGACAGATGAACTTCTCTTCCTGTTAAACAGGCTGCTCTGCTCCTCTTTGACATCACAATACTTGTCATCACGACGAAACCCACTCAATATAGACTAAGCATTATTGTACATATCCTCAAACCCTGCAGAGGATTAAAATGGTTGACACACGTAATATAACATTAATAATATTTATTGTTATGGTGGGACAAGTATAGGATAGATTGGAAGCTAAAGAAATTGCTTGGCAGATATTAAAAACACAAGGCTGCACTATAGCTCCACTCTTTTGTATACATAACAATAAGAGGCACATTACTAACACTAAATAATATATTATTTTATTGACTTGATATAGGATAATATCACGCGTCTGTTGGCCTAGTATTTACACAAATGCCACAGGCATGAGCATAAAATATATGGCCAATCAGACGAATGACATTCGGCAGTATCCAATGAATAATACATTTGTTATGAACTGCTCATGTGTGACTACCACAGTTGCGAGTTCCTGGTACTGTATAACCTGGTGGGACATAATGACCCACTGTGATAACTCTGAACAGGTGATATGAGAAAATATTGCCTTTAGCCACATCCTGTTTTAATATAATGCATTTCCTATGTAGCAACAGGTAGGCTCTGTTTACAACATAATTATAAAACAAATTTTTTTTGAGGACCTCACTCACTTGCCAACAAAGATATAATAACAGCACTACACACTCCTCACATACAGCGAACACACACTTGTGCAAAAAACAACAACAACAACAACAACATGTGCAGAGTGGTATACCTTGAGGGGGGAGGGAGGCGTAGTTTAACATAAAATTAATAACCCTTTCAAATGTTTAATGCAAAGAATTTTGTCCACTTAAGGTGACTTTCATCCCTCCCTGAGCAACCAATTCCGCAAGTTCACCCTTTTCTAATCAGTTCCCCATCCCTAAACAAAGAAAACTGAGCTACCCCAGAGTTCGCTCCCAAAATAAAAGTTCTCCCACCACTCATGCTGATCTCCCCAACTATTCCTGGAACTAGTGCTGGCGGACCTCGACCCCTCGCGTTCTCCTCCATTAATAATTTCTAAACTACTTTCCCAACTAACTGTATCACTCTGGTTCTCCGATGTACTGCCAATTCCACTCCCCACGCACCTGTTTCTACCCTCAGCACCTTCTTCGCCACTGATCTCGGACACCACGTCTAAGTTAAGTCCTTCCCTATGGTCTATACATTCATCTTCCCTGATAGAAGACATTATCTCCAGAGCGCGCTGGAGGACAATCCTCTCCGACTTTGAAATCTTCAGCCCAGACATCCCCGACCTAGCACTGTATCCCGCGACGAGCTATTAAGGGAGAAACTGGACTCGCCGCTACCAGCTCCCTTGCAGTTTATAATAGCCACACGAACTGGTTGAGTACGATGCGCGTTAGTAGTTATGATGCAGTAGCAAGAAACCCAGTACCAAGAAATCCTGTACCCACATCGTTCAAATGTCCTCACTTTGGTGCACTGCAACTAACACAAACACTCTTGTATTAATATTGCACTCTGTGGTGAATGTTTTTGGTCCAAAACAACAGCTGTATTATTATGCTGTAGCAACTATTAGCGCTTTTGGTTTTAGCTAGTGTAATTTGTATTTACTTTTTACTATTAGATTGCTCACGTTAAAATTAGTTTTGGCTATTTAATTCTAAAAATTAGAGTTGAATTGTCCATCAGAGTAAAAACAAGAGAGGCAAAACAAGCTTTCTGTGACAGTGCAGCCGGAATTGATAGCAGGCTCTTAATTCTTTTTGTGTTTTTGTTTTGTTTGATCGTTACTATTAGTAGCAGCAGTAGTAGTAGTGGTAGTAGTAGTGTTGTTGCTATTATATTAGCCATTAACTACTTATTATAGCTGACTAGTTAATGATTGTGTATACGTCAATGTTGTTGTTGTTTATATTATTCTAATAATGTAGATTTTGTAAATTTTACTCGTAGCTAGAAAATTAGATAAAACAATTCGATTTGTCCACTAGAAGTATGGAAGATAATTGATACTATTAAAAATACTAATTTTACATTAGTTCTGTGCTATTCTCACCATAGGAGAATCTAAATAAAGCCAAAAAAAACTAGCAGGCTACAACTAAAGATAATTATACCAAAACAAAAGTGATTTCCAAACTAGACCCTGCTAGATTATTGTGTGAAGTAACATAGTAGAATAATTCTAGAATAATAAAGTGCAAGTGGCTGATCACCTTGCTGGACGGGTGGCATCCCTACTAGTCAACTGTGTTACAAATGGCTAATTCCATGCCGCACGTATGAAGGCATCACATGACAATTTAAAAATACAAATGATGATGATTTAAAGATAGCACTTTCACCTTTTAAGTTTGCATGGTACTTACTGCACAGTCTCATGAAAGTAGTTGATAATCTCTTGTTCTTCCTTGCCTGAACACGTAGCGATCATGGAAGAGAAACTTGGACAATCAAATTATAATGCTGCAGCTGTTGTGTGAATGCAAATGATTCCCACATTAATCAAGAGTGTATAAAATGTTACCATTGGCTATCTTAAACATCTTTAGCTACAGCGGAACAAGTTTTTACCATTAGTTATATCTATCAGTTAAACTATTGTCTCTGCCACTACTCTTATTCTTCCAACCATATGCAAGATTGGACGAGCTCTTTATCCAGGGATGATCTAATGTCTTTAACAAGGACCTTCACTACTTATTAGTATATAAAGTGGTATGAAGTTGATTGAAGCTGCTGAATTGATTGGCTCCATGATTGGTAAGATTGAACGAACAGTAAGGCAATGGAAAAATGTTTTCTTCTCTAATAAAGGGAACTTTCCAGACAGCTTGCAGGGAAAGTACCAGAGACAAGGCATACTATGGAAACATGAGGAACTTAATGAAGCCGTTACTGATTATGTTCGATCTAATGCTGTTGTCAAAGGCAGGACTTGACAGTTGGACCAGGACTTGACAGTGTTTCCACTGAAAACATACAAAATTATTTCAGACTGGCTAGAAATAACATGTATGGCTACCTAATAGAACACCAGGCTGGAATAGAATTGGAAAAACTGATCAAAAAGTACTCCAAGGATTTCAAATCACATCGCCGAGTATCAGAGAATAGTTAATTAATTATAAACACTCCATGACTGTGTGTACTTTCTATAGTTCTAAAGTTTTGCTCTTTATTGTTTTGTTTCAGCTTTGATAACTTCATCTGATTAATTGTCATAGAATGGTATTAGTTTTAAGGTTGGCCCTGTAGACATGATGAGAAAAAAACTACCCACATACACTTCACTAGTGGTCTCTATTCTCTCTATAGAAGTGTTTGGCATCACTACTATTATACTACCAAAAGTTTTCAGGAGTACAGCTACGATATAGGGGGGAGTTATATATATTTTCATGAAATTAGGGGGCGCGGCAGTAGTTTTGATGGTATCTTGCAAGAATTGACTGTTACCATGGTAACATAATAGTCTTTTTTCTTCCATATTGATATACCTATCCATGTAAAAAATCTAAAAGGTTGTACCCACAGCTTTAGTGAGATATACAATTGCATACATACAATAATGTACTGGAAAATGATTCTGGTATTAATGCGTTTGTGCACTGTATCTTCGTCTCATAAACTTTCAGAATAACATGCATATGCTCTGAAAAGGAGGTTCTCATGTGTATGTGTGTGTATGTATGTGTGTGTGTATGTGTGTGTGAGTATGTGTGCATATGTGTGTGTGTGAGTATGTGTGTGTATGTGTGTGTGTATGTGTGTGTGTGTACGAGTGTGAGTATAGATAATTATAGTTGGTAATGAGTTTGTGTGTATTATATAATATACACACATGTCATTTTAATCATGAAAATGTCTTCATGAGAGCTTTGGTATGGTTTTTGATAACGAGTTTGGTTAGTTTTTTGATGGTGAGTTTGGTATGGTATTTGATGGTGAGTTTGGTATGGATTTTTGATAATGAGTTTGGTATGATATTTGATGGTGAGTTTTGTATTGTTTTTGATGGTGAGTTTGGTATGGACTTTTGATGGTGAGTTTGGTATGGACTTTGATGGTGAGTTTGGTATGGGTTTTTGGTGAAGAGTTTGGTATGGTTTTTGATGAATAAGTAGGTATGATTCTTGATCGTGAGTTTGGTATGGACATTTTGGTGATGATGATGATAGACTAGAGCGTTTCTAGTCTATCATAAGAACCCCGCTTTGGTTAACTAATGAGTTTTGAAATAAGTATTGAGATGAAATTTGATATTTCATTAGAAATTTGAATTGAAATTAGTATATGAATTGGATACTAAGAATATCATTTTAGTCGGCAGTTTTATCCAGAATGACTTTCCATATCTCTCCCCATGGCTTCTATTGTAATAATTCTATTGTTTACCTTGAAGAAAAAAATTGGTATTTAATGAATAAAAGTTTAAACTAAATTTATAAAATGATAAATAAAACTGACCCACCCACCCTCTCCTCAACCTCCATCCCAACACTCACTAACATAATGCACAAAATAGTAATATAATTACATTTTATTTGGATACTGCATAATATAGTTCAAACAATAACAGACAAATTGACAAATTAAATTGTGGTTAAGAGACCATCAAGCAGTTATAAAGATATTTGAAAGATCATATAGCAGAGTAAAATTAAATTCTGAACACGAGAATTGCATAAAGAAATGGGAGTGCTGTAGCTAATTATAGACTCCACAGGATGTTGTACAAGACTTCAGATTAGTTACTTCTTGAAACATGAGAGTCAGTGTGAGAGATTTCAACAATTGACAGCGCAATGAGGCACTGTTCAAGAATAATGTACTGCTATATGGTGTAAAACACTACTATGAAAAAAAAACATACTAGATTAGATAATAAAGCAGAATATTAAAGTATAGATATATTGTTTTATGTTGTAGTTATTGTTGTTTTTTGTTTGTTTGGTGCATTGGTATTTTCTTTTATACTCTTAATGTGTGCAGTATATATTCTGTGGAAGTTTACTTCAAGTGTCTAACTTCACAATAATATAACAATTCTTAGCTAAACAAGACAAATAATATCCGACACTGATAGACCAGTAATACTGTCTGTGCATACCGAGGAAGAAAGGGTGTGGTCACATATGTTCAAAATGCGCACCGAACAACCCTCCCTCTGCGAAGGGTAAAGGTGGTAGAAGGCTGCTACGTTTAGTGCTCACTTCCGCTTGAAGAATCGAGCGATATAACAGTTGCCTGGCTGACTCTCTTCTGTGCTGTCGAATAAACAATAGATCTTGGTATTCTAATCGCGTGTTGAGTGGGACCTCATTCAGTTATCTTATAGTTCCCAGGAATAGCTTATGAACGGTGCTGCAGCTACTATACTGGATCTTTGAATTTGGTGAGCTATAAACATTTATATACATTATATAGACAGGTAAGATTGAGTCATTTGTATACAGAATAGTCCAATTCTAATTTAGGTTAGTACAACAAAATTGTACATTTTTGTAGCAAAATAAAAAGTTAAGGATTATTGAGATATAACTAAGGTCACTTCTATGGCAAATTATGACAGATTATGGTCACTTCTTGTCTTGCATAGCTCGACCTTTTGTCTGATCTCAAGGGGAAGTTGTGGTTCCCATTGTGGTTGTTAATATACTTAGTTGACCACATCCTCTCCACAGCGCCTATTTGCAGTCTCATGGGACGTTGTGGTGTACAATGCACTCGCAAAATGGCAGTGGAAATTGCAGCAAAGAAGTTGGTTCAAAGTTAGGATAAGTAAGAAAATTGCAGTTAGGATTTTACTAAAATGCCAGCATAATGATTGCCCTTAGCATAATAACTGAATAATGCAGATTACTATTTCAATTTAATAAACCTTTCCTTTAAAGATATAAAATATTCATTGCCTGTTCTTCCTTGTCTATTTTCTTCTGTTTTTTAAATAACTGGCGATATATATATACACATACCTCATGGGGACAAGCACAGGCAAAGTTAGGTGTGACTTCAGGAAGTTGCATGTATCACACTTTCAAATTAATGATATTTATAGTCTTACCTACTTACTATGAATAATTATTAGTAAGCTACTGCGATTTGCACACTGCCATTGCACTGGAATTTTAGTAAATGAGGATGGAATTGAATAAGAAGAGACAATATCAGTTCAGTGATATTCATAGTTTATAAGACACTACTAGCTTTTGGTCATCCTGAGCTTGACAGTGATCATTGCACACTTTAACTAGCTTGATGCTTGGTGAGATTCTAGCTTATCAACTGACCTAAGAAACATAACTTCTATCACTAGATGTTGTTTTACACATGAGTGTTTCCAATATTCCTGACCTTAATAGGACTTTGGATGAGCTATTCATGAATATCACTATACTTTTAATCTTTTTTTTTATTGCTATTAAATATATTATTCCTGTTATGCTGAGATGGTCGGGCTAACAAAATTATCTGTCACAAAGTTCTGGAATTTATACATTGAACAGTTTACAGATTCCAGACTAATAAATAGCACAAGTATCAGATACCATTATATTAAACCTTAATTTTTTATATATTCTTTCATACAGTACTCCATGTCTACTAAATAAAAAATAAATTGAATTGCATCCATCTACTCACTGCTCTCCTCCCCTCTGCTAAATGAATATTTAATCAACTTCCATCCACCCACAGTCTTCTCTACTCTCGATTGTGTCCACCTAGTATTTAATAATATTTTATAGGCTTGTGTTTATTTTTTTATGTTATCCTAAACTCTTAAATATCAGTTAGAACTTATCAATATATTCAATTAATGTATTTCTAAGCTACTTACAAGCTGTTTGAGTATTTACTTTTCCAACAAATACATCAACATGTTTAACCTGTTGTGTATTCCTTATTTTATGAGTTACAGTGAATACTAAATATTCTATTGATTGCATGTACTAATATTTGATAAGAGTATTATTAAGGAATTCATAAATACTAATAATAAAATAGTTTAGTAGCACTTGTCTTGAGGTTGACTGCAGCAATTATTAGTTTTGACAGCTGCTTCTGAACTTTGAGGGTAGCAGCTGCTTGTGCTTGGCTATGATGATGGCTGCACCCACCCCCCCCCGGGCCCCAAAAGCCCACCCCCCCCCCCCCCCCCCCCCCCCCCAGTGCTCAATATTTTTTTGTTGATGGTTGCTATGCATGATTACTACTATTGTATACTTACAGGAGCTTCTCCACTACAACACAAGGACAAAGTAGCAATTGTAGATATTGAAAAATTCTCTTTTGGTTTACCCTTGTGTAAAATTTTTGTGTCTTGTTCTCATTATTAAATTCCAATAAAAACTCATACTAAATTTTGAACTTTAATTCCACTCGCAATTCTTAAGAAATAGCCCCACCCCCATATCTCGTACTACGAGTACACGAGCAATTTTTTTTTCAATTAGTTTGTATGGGTTCTAAAAAGAGCCCGCCTATATCAAGAGTAAACAAACATCAATACAACAATAACAAGAGAGTCAGAAGAGAGATCAGTTTATTGGTGATAGCCAGAGGTGAATGTATTAGATCTGCGCAGCTTGGGAAGACTTCGCTCCACAGAAATCGAGCCTGGTGGATCCATCCTCTTCAGTTCAGGTGCGCAGAGTCCGGAGAACGGCTATTGGAGGAGAGGCAGCCTGGTGCACCCTGCCGTGTGAGCTCAGACCACGTATGGAGAGTTGCTGTAAACGAATATGAGACAACAAGAAGCTAAACTAAAACACCACAACTTCGCAAAGTATACTTCTGCTACTACTGCGCGATTGTTTCTGCTTGCGTAAAATCGAATGGTGGGGTATTGGCAGGGAATAAATTAATGTCCGGATCTACAGGCGGTGCGTGTTGCTATGTGCGGCCACCCTTAATAAAAGATATTTCTGAAAGGTAGTTTTTTACATATGTGACCTGCTATGAGAAAATCGACCACTTGTAAAATTAATTCAAAATTGCTTAAGGCACAAAACTTAGAAGCCAAAAGTGACTCATATTTACCGCGAGTCCGCGTACGAAGTCCTATGGAATATTTCCTGCTGGTTACTATAGATACTCCCGCGCCCGGCATACAGCTTGACATTGACTGAAAGATAAGAGCTCTCACCATTTTTGGGAATGGACAGCGACCTTGTGAACACTGGGACTGAAGGTATTCTCGACCTTGATGTGTACTAGGCTGATACTTCCGACTCGAATAGGAAGTAAGGTAGAGCTTATAGCCATACAGGACAAACTTTTACTCCCTTACATTTACTCTTATTCTAAACCTTTCTGCTTACCTAGAACACCGCTGTGTACTCGTTCTCCTCCCCAGTATAGCTAGCTATCCAAACACACTGGGCTTTATCCATGTGTCAGTTACTTGTGTTTCTGGCAAAGCATCTCCTATCATGTTTTATCCATGTAGCTATTGGCATAGAACAAACATCACAATATTAGTTTCAGTTTCACATGATGATATCACAGCAACAACTGCATAACTGCATGATTAAGAAAAAACTCAACTTGTTTACAATTGTGTAATCTTATGCTAATAGTAGATCAGGGAGAAGTATCATGATCCTCACTCAGTTGAGTAAACATGTTGATTATTTTATCTAAATGCCACAATTTTACATTTGTCTACTTCATGTTATGCATCACATGTTCTCCTGGCCAAGTAAAGTTTACTTCATGTGATTGATTAGTATTAATAACTTTTACAATCTATATCATTAATTTACCGGCAAAAATGCTGAGCTGTAGTAACACAGACCGTATATGCAGACGGCTCCAATTTTCAATTGTGCCTCGAAGCGTGGGCCATATCTTCTCCCGTGAGCAACTGAATGTTCAAAATGAGGTATCACCACGCTCAGCATAAAATTCTCTCTTGTTTAAGACTAAAATCTCAATTTTCAATTTTTTTCATAAGTGGTTGGTTTTCTCATAGCTGGTCACATATTGAGCAGAGTGTCATGAAGGATTGTAAAACATTTAGACACTGAAAAATGTTGTTAAAAAACTATAAGAGATGAATAGACCAGTTATAGAGATCACCAAGCAGTTAGAAAATGTTTATATGATTATCATGTAATGTAACAAACTATTGCAACTGTATTCGACTGAAAGACTTGACAAAAGACAATAATATTATTAGAATAATAAATCATGCCATTCTCATGTTTTGAACACAAGGAGGATCAAATATGGAAATGGAAGTGCTGCAGCTTATTATAGACTCCATAGGATGTTGTACAAGACTTGAGCTAATTAGCTGTTGTTTTTTAGTATGAGAGTATGTGTGAGAGATTCCAATAATTGACAGCACAACGAGGCACTGTTTAAAAATAATGAACTGCTATATGATGTAAAACACTATTATATGAAGATGAATAGACCAGTTATAGAGATCACCAAGCAGTTAGAAAATGTTTATATGATTATCATGTAATGTAACAAACTATTGCAACTGTATTCGACTGAAAGACTTGACAAAAGACAATAATATTATTAGAATAATAAATCATGCCATTCTCATGTTTTGAACACAAGGAGGATCAAATATGGAAATGGAAGTGCTGCAGCTTATTATAGACTCCATAGGATGTTGTACAAGACTTGAGCTAATTAGCTGTTGTTTTTTAGTATGAGAGTATGTGTGAGAGATTCCAATAATTGACAGCACAACGAGGCACTGTTTAAAAATAATGAACTGCTATATGATGTAAAACACTATTATAAAAACATACTAAATCAGTAATGGTTCACTATATAGATGATAAAGCAGCACATTGAAGTGTAGATATCATTGTTTTATGTTGTAGTTATGCTCTTTTCTATACATTATTTTTAATACTTTTTATGTAGCTATATCCAGTATAAATTCTGACGAAGTATTCTTCAATATCTAAATTTGAAATTCATAAAATTTAACAATTTGTTTTCTTATTATTAGCCTAAAATGATAAGTAATATGTGACCAGTGGATAGACTAAATCAATTGTTTATAAGTCGTCAACTCGCTTTCTGAATGCGTAAGAAGGAAAAAAGGGTGTGGTCACACACGAACCCAAATTGCGCACTGTATAACTGAACAATCCTTTCTGTAGTAAGGGTGTGGTAGTAGGCTACCAAATTAAGACTGTTCTCACTAGCTGTTAAAGAATCCAGCCATTTAACAGTTGCCTGGCTCTCGTTCTGTGTTCTTATAATAAAAACAGGATTTGTGTATTCTAATTGCGCGCTGAGTGAGACCTCATCCAGTTATCTTATAGTTCCCAGGAATAGTTTATGAGCGGTGCTGCTGCTGTTATACTGGATATTTGAATTTGGTGAGTTATAAACATTGATATACATTATATTGATGAGTAAATGATACACATTTAGTCATTTCTTGACATACAATAATAAAACATAAGTATGCATATCATTTTTACTGCTAAATACAAAGCTCTAAAACATAGAGATTTTAACTGAGGCCATTTTAATAAAAATTTTATTGCCTCCCATAAATTGTGACAGATCATCACTATTTTTCTAGTCCTACATAACTCAATCCTTTATCTACAACTGCTCTGTGAATAAGTCAGGTTGCATAAATACGTAGTACAAGTTTATCATCCTCCAGATGTCAGTGGGATAGTATGGTTCCAGTTGTGGCTGACAAATCAGTTAGCTAACAACATCCTCATTCATAGGTTTTAGTAGTGTAGCCAGCACTTGAGGAATGGCTATGAAACATGCAGCAAAAATAATGGTAAAATATTAGAATAAGGAAAGGGATTGCAGCCTTAAGGAATTTCAAGAGAGATGTTCTAGGAAAATTATCAACAGTATACAAAAAATGTTTAAGTTTGGGTGCTTATATTGGGCCTTTGATGAGATAGTAGCAATTTTAATGAACTGACTTCAATGCAACTACAATTATTGAAAATCAGGTTTATAAGAATAGAAATTTAGAAGCTATTAAACCTATCTAACCTCACAAAATTTGAAACCATAGCCTTATCTAGATGGAGCAGTAATGTGCGTGTAGTTGAACTCCAAGTGCACCCTTTTTAAAATTACTTAGGTTTTAACTGCGGAGCATCCAGGCTAACTACATTACTTTTGAACTGGTAGTATGCTGATGCCACAAGAACTCTTCCCAGCAAACTGGTGGGTACACAAGATCAATTCACAACATCATGAGTTAAAGTAGTAGAAGGCTTAGATTAACACTTTAAATTTTTAGTAGGATTACACTGGTATGCTACTGCTGGCTGCTTAAAAACATAATTGTTCAAAACTTGTTTGCTCATCTTTAACTTAAGACTGTTGGTTTGGCTTGGGCTGAAGTCATGCATCCATATATGTGATATGTATTACTCTGGCATAGTAGACATTTGATGAATGTATCATAGTAAGATAAACCACACATCCATATAAGTGATAAGTAGTACTCAGCATAAGAGATTTGATGATTGTATATTATTACCACACATAGCAATAAATTGGGCATTCCAGAGTCACAATCAAATTTCATCAAAAATCCTTTTCCAAATGCATAATTTGTGATCATAAGAGTATATGATATTATGTAGTCCAATGTAGAGGCTGTCATAATTATGCGACTGCTAACAATTATTTGTTCAAATGGCAAAAATAACACATAAAGTTCAATAATTATACAAATAACACATAAATTTCTTACAAAAGTTGAGCAGAGTGTCATGAAGGACGGTAAAATATTTAGACACTGAACAGATGTTGTTAAAATCAAGAACAGATGAATTGATAGTTAAATGAGTTTTAGAGGTCATGAAGCAGTCAGAAGATGTTAAAAAGACGATCATGCTATGGAGCACACTATTGTAACTGTATGTGACTGAAAGACTTGACAAAACATAATATATTAGAATAATAAATCATGCCATTCTCATGTTCTGAACACAAATATAAATTAATGAAATGGGAGTACTGCAGCTTATTATAGACTACATAGGATGTTGTGCAAGAATTCAGCTAATTAGTTTATACTTCTTGAAATATGAGAGTCGGTGTGAGAGGTTCCAAAAATTGACAGCACAATGAAGCACTGTTTAAGAATATGTGCTGCAATTATGATATAAAACACTACTATAAAAAAAAAACGTACTAGATAAGTAATTATTTACTAAATCCATAGTATAATAGCATATGTTCAGGTTAGTTGTGTTTTTTTCTTAATGTAAGCAGTATTAATTCAGTTGGAGTACTCTTCAAATTATTTAAAATACTATATGAGTCGTGGGTAGACCAAATCAATAGGTTGTAAGTCACCAAATCGCTTGGCAGCACCTTAGAGTACTGAACGCATGCGGAAGTACGAAAAGGTGTGGTCACATTGACCCAACTTGCGCACTGCACTTGGACAATCTTGCGTGTAAGAGTGTGGTAGAATGTCGATAGTTAAGATTGTGCTAAAAAAAATTAGCCATTAAAGTTGCCTTGCTCTCATCCTTGCTCTTAAAATAAAAATAGTACATGTATGTTCCAATTGAGCGCTGAGTGGGAACTCATCCAGTTATCTTATAGTTCCCCAGGAATAGTTTATGAGCGGTGCTGCTGCTTATACTGGATATTTGAATTTGATGAGCTATAAGCATTGATATACATTGTATTGATCAGTAAATGACGCACATTCAGTTATTTCTTGGTAAAGTGTTTCCATATCATTTTTACAGCTAAGTACAAAGTTTTGAAACATTGAGATATTAACTGATGCCATTTTAATGAAAATATTATTGCCTCCTACAAATTATGACATATCATAGCTACTCCTAGTCTGGCATAGCTTGACCCTTTATCAACCAGTACACTCTATTATCTAACCTGTCAAAATTGAAACCATTGCGGTATCTAGATGCAGTAGTAATGAACTCTTAATAGAACTCTAAAGTGCGGTATAGTTATAATTACTCAGGATTTATATGCATAGCATCCAGGTAGGACTAACAACATAACTTTTGAACTGGTTGTATGTACTGATGCTACCAGACACTTTAACAACACAGTGGTGGATACACAAGTTCAAGTCACTACATCATGAGTTAATATAATAGAAGGCTTAGCTTTATACAAATTTTCAAGAAGTAGGATTAGGTACATTACAATTGAGGATGCTTAAAAATATAGTTGTGCAAAGGTTGTCTGCTTTTCTTTAACTTACAACTTGAGATTAAGTCATACATCCATATAAGTGATATGTATTACTCTGGCATAGTAGAGATTTGATGAATGTATCGTATTACAATGGCTTAAGAAAGCCACATATCCATATAAGAGATATGTAGTACTCGGGATAAGAGATTTGATGATTGCATCATATTAGGCTATACAGATGACAGGACCTTAGTATGGCTGTTGATGACTCCAGGAATCATAATTCTCTAAATTGCAAGTTTAGAGACAGCACAGTTATGTGTACAACTAGACTGCATATTCCAGTTATGCTCATTACAACAACACTTTTTCCAAATTCATGTATGTAAGCATAACCATTGAAATGAGCTAATATTTTAGTTGTAATAGTATGACTTCTCTATTGAATTCATAAAATTTTCTATCAGTGCTCATTAGAAGTGTCTTACAATTTTAGCTGTACATGATAGACCTAAGACTAATTATAATGAATGAATGTTGAGCAAGGATGACTTGAATTGAATAGAGCAAGGCTACAACAGTCAGTGAAAATGCATTTGTGGGTGACTTTTGAGTGGAATATATCTCATTTAATAACTTGTTTACAAGATGATTATAGTTCTAAAGTTTCATCCAGTTTTTCTTCAAGGCATATATATCATTACAAATTTTCATCCCCTCTTTCTGTACGTTTACACTTCCTGCACCATTGTAGCTCTGCTTCTCACAGTGGGAAAGAAAGTCAGTAATGTTTGAGTATATCCAGACTCTGCAGCTTCTAAATAAAATACCTACTACTTCCATTCCCTCTTCCATTCGTGAAGGGTCGCCAACAAACTAGGCTGCATGCATACTTACGCTTAAAGATAATGTAAAACGTGTTCCAAAGCGTTGTTTTAGCAGAGTTAGGTTTCCAGAGCTTTCTGCAAGAAAGAGAGTGCTTTGAATGTTATAGTGAGCGTAACAGTAGGCTACTCTTACAGTCATCTAGTTAAAAAACAACAACACTGACTGAAGCCATTACACAAACTACAGAAGTCCTGGCAAATTTGGTGAAGGCATGCGAAATTTTTTTTCTTATTACGTGCTACGTTTATTCGAGCAGTCTAACAAAAAGGGTGGTCCTCAAATAGTAGGCTACGTCCATCCGGTGAGTTTTCCAAGTTAACTAGAGCAAGGTTGCAACAGTCAGTGAAAATGTATTTAGGGGTGATTCCATGAGTGGGAAATGTTTTGATAATTATTTACATGAAAGTTAATAGAGCAACCCTTTCTTGGGCTTCCAAGGTTTTCTGCTAGACTATCAAAGCTCTGAAAATTGTATTGAGTATAACAGGCTAGTTTAAAGGCCGCTAAATTCATCTAGCTACAAAAAACAATACCGAAGTGAAGCTACCGCACAAACAGAAGTAGTTTGCGTAAATTTAGGGCGCGGCAGGAGTGGGAGAAAAACAACAATATTAGCTTAACTAGTGGTGCGCTCGAATAGCGCAAATGCATGGCGAGCGAGTAAATATATGAGTATAGGTAAAGATGATTTGTGAAGGAAATCGCTAAATAATAGCAATGATTAGGCATGAAGAGTTAACAATAACAGAATTACTTGAATAAACTTCAAAAGCAGTGGCAAAGAAGCCCAGCTTGACAAAGACTTCACAATTGTTTCAAGAAGAGAGTAGCTATAAACGTTTTGGTTGAAACAAAGTTGCGTAAGGCAGTGCAGCAGGATTCTCCGTGCTAGTTAATTGAAAAATACTGGAACTGTGAACGCTTTACCTAACTTACGTAATTAGAAGCGCGGGCGAAATTTTTTGACGTACGCATACATACCTACATATATATATATATATATATATCTGAAATCTCAATTGAACACGACTGAGAGTCAGCTTCGCTCGCTTCGCTCGCTCGCTGAATTAACTAACATCGCGTGCTTTGTGTTTACTGGAGCAGTCTTGAAAAAGGGGTGGGACTGAGTTAGTTGGCTGTGGATAGTCCGCGACATTTTACCTAAATAAATAAAACTTTTCGTTCTTCTGGTGAGATTTCCAAGTTAACTAGAGCGAGGTTACAACAGTCAGCATTAGGTTTGACTTTTGAGTGGAATTTTTTAATAACTTGTTTGGTGAAGGTTAGCTCTTAGGTTTCATTCAGAATTTTTTCATGCCATTTATATTTTTACTTTTTCAATGATGGTGGTTGGCATGATCTGGAAGCTGAATTTGTGAAACATCTAATTTCATTTTTTATTGTCTAGAACAGCAAGCAACTGTTATCTACCAAGTATCAAGAACTGTTTTGAAGTACTAGCACATTGCTGACAACCACTGCAAGTGTGGGTGTGGCTCTCATAGTGATACATCCAAGAGGTAAGTGTAATTAACTAGTGGTGTGCTTGAGCACAAATGGCGAGCGAGCCTAAAGACTATAATATTTTTATTGACTTCTAACACTGAAGCTACTGAAAATAAGGTCCAGTTTTTAAATTTAGCATACAGGGTAAAGGGATTTCAGTGCCTTAATAACAACTCTCTGCAACTGCTTGAATTGAAGGAAAAAACAACAATAACAAAACAATACACGTTATTTAAAAGTTTTCTTTGTGATATTCTTTAGCTAAGTAGTGGTTGTAACACACAATGCTTTGACACAGCTGGACATGCACCTACACAGACTTACCTTCGCAGTAGTCTAGTGGACAATGTATTTTCAGGTAAATACTGTGTGCACGGCTTATAACCATGACAAAGAGCGAATTGACTTACCACCGCCACTAACTCGAATAGAAATGGAAGTCCCTTAAGTTGTCAAGTTTGAACTGCACCCGCAAAAGAATTCAAAACGGTAAACAATTCAATTTCTAGGGTGATACGGGTACTGATCGATAAACCAGAGGATTCTGTTTACTGCAATTTGGGACGGGGTCGACAACCGAACTGACACAAAAACGCGAGGGTCAAAGTACAAAAATGCCTTACGTACGTCCATACATATATTCAAATAAATAAATAAACTGACATCCCCGATTTTCGATTGTGTTACCCCTGTAAGTGTCTCGCTCGCTACGCTCGCTCGCCAAATATGTAGATAAACTCGTTGGTGGAATGCATTGCTATATACTCAATAAAAAAGCTTTGCTATATAGCTAGTAATGCTCAATTTTTCTACCAGAAAACTGTAGCAAGTCTTTGATGAAGTTATTGAAGCTGTGCAAAACTGCATCAAGTAAGTATATTCACAGCCAGTCAGTGGCCACTGGTACTGCCTTAAATACTGGCTGCTTATAATAGGATATGTGCTTCTGCACAAATGAGGCAAGCCACTGTGTATACAACGAATAACTCAAAAACATTATTTATAAAGATTCCTACTATCTAAATTACCAGCAGTTCCTGACAAAAGACACAAAACTGCTGAAGCACAGCCAAGTTTTTGAATTGAGTATTGGGAAAACTTTTAATGTTTAGTTTTTAACAAGATTTTGTTACTAGCAAAAGAAACTTGGAGGAAGCCTAAGAAGCTAGAATAATAAATTATATTTTATTTAATATGCAGCTGATATAGTTACTAGTTGCTCCAAAATATTCTTATTTATGCAACAAATATAACACTCTATGTACACTCTCTTACATACAACACTCTATGTACACTCTCTTACATACAACACTCTATGTACACTCTCTTACATACAACACTCTATGTACACTCTTACATACAACACTCGATGTACACTCTTACATACAACACTCTATGTACACTCTCTTACTGTTGGGCCACAAGAATGACTTTCCCTTATCCTCGTAGTCCAACTGATAGTGCCGCCACCAGGAATAATGTTTGTTGAAATGATGTAGGTGTATAATTGTTATTTAAAAACACAAATACACACTGTACACTATTATTATAACAAAATCCAACGACTTGACAACGCTGGCTCCTTTTTATAGGTAGCCAGCACTGCCGTCGGCAAATATTTAACAACCAATGAAAATAAAGATATTAATGATACATAATTTAAAGTTCGTGAGTTTATGTTCGATACTGAAGTTTGTCGTGACTTTGCGCATGCCTGTAAATATGAGTACGTGGGCCCAACACTTACATACAACTCTCTATGTACACTCTCTTACATACAACACTCTATGTACACTCTCTCACATACAACACTCTATCAGTGGCGGAGGAAGCAAGTTTGGATTGGTAAGGCAAAATTCTACCAAAAAGTACACTTAAGTTCTGTAAATTTTTGCTACAGATACTTTTCATATTTTTATCCTCTTGTTATACAATCGATTTATGCTATACACTATAGGATACACTACAAACATGTTTTGATTTTATACAAATAAGTGATTTAATTATAGTGCTAATGAGTGTATCTAGCTAGTGACAATTGCAAAATAAAACAGAAGCAAAATTTACTGTGTTAAAACTTTCCAAATATTTGAAGGCGATGTTCATTACTCTGTACAAATTGATTAGCTATGTCATTGAGATCTAAATTATCCAAATCTTCTTTATAGATATTCAAAACCATTAAATGATTTAGCCTTCCTTGTCCCCCCATAGTGCTTCTTAAATAACTTTTGATCCTTTTCATCACTGAAAATGATCTCTCACTTGCTGCATTCGTTGAGGGCATGACAAGAATCAGTTGAGCAATTCGGCAGACCTGGTGAAAAAATTGCTTCTGTCATGCAGACAAACTCCGTAGATAGTCAATAGATTCTCTTAAGGTAACCTTATTACTACTATAGAACTTAGCACTAAATACTTCTAATTGAGTGGTCACCTCAATTTCATTGAAATCATCTCCATAAAGTTGGAGTACCTCATGCAATTCAGTAGTGTATTCTTTACCGTTTGCTGCTTTTAAAAGAAGTGTCTCCAAATTTTTGTACACTGCATAACCTGGTTGCTAAAATCGATCTTTGATGCTAACAATGGCCAAGTCAAGAGCCTCATAATATTGGTTCTTGTAAAATTCCTCAACACTGTCAGCATGATAACCAATCCCATCACCGATTTCAAATCTTTTTGGTGCTCGTTTCCTTCTTGGAATATATGGTTCCTCTGTACCTTTACATGACTGTAGTTTTTGCAAATGTTCAAAAAATAACTTGAAGTCGTCTTCATTTCTCATTTTCTCTAAGGGTTTTTTTGTTAGCATACCAATTTCTTGCCCTTCTGCAGCAGATAACGACTGATTTTGATACTGAGATTATCTGTTATAAGAAGTATTCTTTCACAAAATTTAAGCCCAAACAAAAGCTTAAATTTTGACATCTGTGTTTGGATACCTATGATTCGCCCCTTTACATCAGGTTGCAAGCTCATCTGCAGACAGCTTTCCCATAACTCATTCAGAGTATTATAATTCTCTAAAACACTGTTTATGGATGTACCACGTGCTGTCCATCGTGTTGGACAGAACTTGCGTATTCCAGCACTTCTTTCATCATCTTCATGTTCAGAAGCAAGTTTATTGAATTGAGCATTTCTCTTTGGAGAATACTTTATCAATTTAGTTATTTCATATGCTGATTCTAATGCTTCACAACATATTGAAGATTGTTTCATGGTATAACTTACAGCCAAGTTCAAGGCATGCCCATAGCAATGACAAAAAATAGCACGCTTTTATTCAACAAGTAATTGAGCAGCTACCCCTTTTTTTGTCCCAGACGTGTTGGATGCGCCATCATAACATTGTCCTCTACAATCAGACAGATCAAGGTTAAACCGTAGTAATGTATCCTTGATCACTTGAACAAGAGTATTAGAACTAATATTTTCTACTTCATAAAAACCAATGAAATATTCATGGTCTTCAAGATGAGTTGTAACACATCGAATACAAATAGTAAACTGTTCTTTGTTTGAAATGTCAGTACATTCATCTGCCATTATAGCATAACATTTGTAATCTTGAATAATTCTAGCTATTTTCCTCATAATTCCATGATCCATAATTTGCATGCACTCGTTTTGAATGTCATGACTCGTATACTTGTGCTTTTTTTGCTCATCCATGTTGAGAGTTCGGGTATATCCAAAGCTCGAAGAAGTAATAACTGAATGTAGTTACTATCAACTTCAGTTTGACTTCCCCTGAAAGGAAGACCTTGTCGGACAAAAAAGCGGATGTTTTGAAGGATAGTAAGAAACATTTTCCTATTAGTAGCTTTCTCTTGCTTATACATATTGCTAAGGGATTCCCCAACTCCACAAGAAATTTCATGAGGAAGGCTAATTACTGCTTCAACAGCTTCTCGGTGGCACAATGTTGACTGGTGCTTTTTAAAGCTTATAGTACCATCCCTCCAGCAATTAAACCCTATACTAATGAAGGCCTTCTCTCTTTTTGTGCTAATTAAAAACTTTTCTTCTAAAGAAGCCCTCATACATACATAACAAAAAGCAGCATCCTTTTCCACATTATAATGTAACCAGGGAAAATGTTCATACCATTCAGCCCTAAAACTGCTCTCTGTTTTACCAAAAATTAAAAAAAAAAAATTTTAGGAAAGCTATACATTAAAGAAAATATCAACTGATTAACCTCACTACTTTATTACTACAAACCTGAAGGTCTTAGATGGATGAAACTTCTCAGGGAGACGAGTGGTAGCCTTTGAAAAAAAAAACATTTTCCACGTGGACTCATAGTTATCGGGGTGTGGAATTTTAATAGTGGGTGTGGTGTGATATGCTGTGCATCAATTAAAGTTAAAAATTCTTGGTAAGAAGCTAATGCCTTAAAACCATATCAAAATCCTTAAACTGTCTTGGTAATTAGAGTTAACTAAAATTTTACAAGGCTGTAGAGGTTAACAAACTAGTTATCAATACATTGTACAGATTTTGTTTTGGTGGTCAATGGACAATTTTCAGGCAGTGAATACTCTTATTAGTGGTGTTGGGTATAGACAATTAAGCATACTAAGAATCTCTGATAGTATCTCGCTCACTTCACTTGCTAGCTAATATTGGCGTAATATTTATGTATTAATCATTTTTGAGAACCCTTACACTTAATATTTGAACTTTGATGCAAACAAACGCAAATAATTTCAGTGAGTTCATATTAAATTCTGTCATTTCAGGATCAATCAGAGATTAACATTATAAATGCAAAGTATACAGGGAGTAACTTATCTATAGATTTAATTCATAATAATTTGTTTTAGGCAAAACAAATTGACATTGCAAACAATATTTACTCTATTTGCATAGAGAGTACAATTTATTTATTCGTTATCACTAAAGTCTTTGTTCAGAAATATTCATATAATACACATAGTTCATGGGTACAAGCACAGGCAAAGTTAGGGTGTGGCTTCAGGAGGTTGCACGTATCCCTCTTTCAAATTAATGATGTTCATAGCCGATATTCATAGCCCCACCTACTTCTAGTAAATGAAGATAGAGTTAAATAAGAAGAGACAATATCAGTCTTTAATGATATTCATGGTTTCAAAACAATATTAGCTTCAGTTACCTTGAGTTTGACAGTGACCACAGCTCACTTCAACTAGCTTCATGCTTCTTGAGATTCCACTTAGCAATTGAGCTATGAGAAATATAACTTCTATCACTAGGTGCAGTTTTACACATGAGTGTTTCCAATATTCATGATCTCAATAGGACTTTGGATGAGCTATTCATGAATATCACTATACTGTTAATCCTTTTGTTATTGCTAGTCAATATTATATTCCTGATTGAGATGGTTGGGCTAACAAAATCAGTCTGTCGCAAAGTACTGGAATTACATTGAACAGTTCGCAGATTCCAAACTAATAGATAGCACAAGTATAACATACTTCTATATTAAACAATAGATTCTTATTTATTCTTTTATACTGTATTCCCCTTCTACTAAATAAATAATAAATTAAATTACATCCTCTCCCTTTACTAAATGAATATTTAATTAACTTGCGTCCACCTACTCACTTCTTTCCTCCCCTCTACTAAATGAATATTTAATTAACTTGCGTCCACCTACTCACTCCTCTCCTCCCTTTACTAAATGAATATTTAATTAACTTGCATCCACCTACTCACTCCTTTCCTCCCCTCTACTAAATGAATATTTAATTAACTTGCGTCCACCTACTCACTCCTCTCCTCCCTCTACTAAATGAATATTTAATTAACTTGCGTCCACCTACTCACTCCTCTCCTCCCTCTACTAAATGAATATTTAATTAACTTGCATCCACCTACTCACTCCTTTCCTCCCCTCTACTAAATGAATATTTAATTAACTTGCGTCCACCTACTCACTCCTCTCCTCCCTCTACTAAATGAATATTTAATTAACTTGCGTCCACCTACTCACTCCTCTCCTCCCTCTACTAAATGAATATTTAATTAACTTGCATCCACCTACTCACTCCTTTCCTCCCCTCTACTAAATGAATATTTAATTAACTTGCGTCCACCTACTCACTCCTTACCTCTAGTTATATACACCAGTTTTCCTCATACCATTTCAGTTGTTGTATTTTCTGCCTTGTTTAAAGATTAAACTCTTTATACACCTAAAGAGTTAACCCTCCAGGTGATTGGGCATCCCCAGCAACTCTGCAGGTGGCAGCCTATATACTCTCAAGATTCAATTAACCCTGGATAGCTTTGATCCTGTTGCCTTCAGTTAAACGACTGACGTGGTTCCCTCACACACCTACTCACTCCCCTCCTCTCCCTCTATTAAATGAATATTTAATTACCTTGAGTCCACCTACTCACTTTCTTCCTCCCTTCTACAAAATGAGTATTCAATTGACTTGCGTCCACCTACTCACTCCTTCCTTCCTCTCCACTAAATAAATATTTAATTAACTTGCATCTACCTATTGTGTTCACTTGATAGTGTCCACATAATATTTAATATTATTTTATAAGGCTGCATTTATTTTTTTATTTCCAACAATCTTAAATGTCAGTTTTAACTTATCAATATATTCACTTGATTTACTTCTAAAGTACTTACAAGCCATGTTTGAGTATGTACTTTTCCAACAACTATAGCATGTTTAACCTGTTCTATTCCTTATTTTATGAGTTATAGTAAATACTAAATTCATAAACACTACTAATGAAATTGCAATGAATAGTTTATAGCAGCACTTGTCTTGAGGTGGACTGCAGCAATTATTAGTTTTGACAGCTGCTTCTGAACTTTGAGATTAGCAGCTGCTTCTGCTTGGCTAGGATTACTAAAAAATTACCTTCATTTACAGAAAGTACACTTAAGGGTGCCCTGCCACCGAAACCTAGGCGCGTAACCGCAAATTGACTGTTTTTGCTATGTCTTTATTCTTTTTCTGTGTACTGTGGGCTTACTTTGTTGTTACAGATGGAATGAGCACCAATAAAGGACTCCAGCAAGCCAAATTTGAAGAATGAAGACCCGTCTGGGACAGCCATACAGCTCTGCACACCTGCTACTATTCGGTGTTATTTCGAAGCGGCCGAAGGAACTAGAGTGCTCATATTTTTTCCAGAGGTGGCTAGCGGGCTTCTTCGCAACATTACAGAGCCATATTTCTAATATCTATATTCTTTTTTTGTAAACAGTAAAATTTTCGTGCCGTTTTACTCCTGCGTTATTCTAAAAAAATCTCTCTGTAACTTTATTCTAAGGGGGGTATGCTGCTTGTGCGCAAAATTTGGATTCAATTCAATGATACAATTCCACGAAATATCGATTTATATTTTCAAGTTGACTACTGATTCGCTATTTTACCCTGCCCCCCATATCGTTGAGCTCCCCGAACGCGCATTATTGGTAAGAGCATAATCAATTGACTTGTGGTAATTCTAAAAAGAGCCCATTTGTAAACAAAAATAAGAAATACAATAATGAGCCGTGAGATGGCCGTTGTAACTTTGGAAAAGGTTAGTCCCGGAGCAGAAGTGACGGTGTATTCCCAATGTTGCTTGGAGTTGGTTGCTCATTAGTGAGAGCGGGGTAGTTCAGCACAAATTTCAGACTTGTAGGTGATAGGGCTGAAGAATATAGCGGTAGCAATCTCCACAGAAAGAACTGAAGTGATGATGATGGAGTCTATACGCAGCCAAGTCTGAATACAAGGTTGGTGGAATAGTAGGAGCTGGTACCAGTCAGGATGGAGTTGGTCACCGTTGAGACAGAGTTTTAAGCTGCTCCAATGGCTTCACAAGTACAACCTCATTCCGTACCCTGAAAGTATAATAGAAGGATGTTATTTGAGGTGACTGTTTCAGATTGTACAGGTATAGCTCGGGACCCGTTTGTCCTCCTGCTTCGCGGTAACCGGTAGATTTTTTTGGCGCCAAAGTTAATTGATCCGCGTAGAAATTCAGAGCTGGCCTCGCGTGAATAGATTGCATGCGGGGGTTGGGTTACGGGCGGTTCTGTGGTATTATACTGAATGATTAAACGACCACGAATCCCGGTGGCAGGGCACCCTTAAAAGTGTCAAATGAACATAAATTACTAAATAATTAGCTTCATCAAAGTGCTTGAAAGGTGATTGCTTTCAAAATTCTATATGATACTAAAATAAGTTAAAAAAAAACTTAATTTTCCTGTCATCATGCATTTAGGACATTTTACTTTTGCCACCTTTCCCCATAGAAATAGGGCTGAAAGACCTGTGCCATGGGACATTTAGCCCTATCCTCTACCTGAAAAGTTTACTCTTAGTAATTATTGATTATTTTTAGAGTAATTCATGTTTTTACATAATAGTGACTAAATTAATCATCAAGCTATAATTGGCAAGTTTTTATTGTAATTTGGGTATTTTTTTAATCTTCAGCAATGGGTCGCCATCGTTATCCAGCTGCACACTGGGAAAATACCAGCAGAAGACTACACAGATCAACGCTCTGGGAGACTCGTTGTTCATATATCAATCAACCTCAATGTTTCTCAAATACTGAGTATCTATTAATAACCTTTACAATCATCTGGATTTTCAGAAGGAAAACGAAAACTAACTCGACCAAACTCTGTTCTACAATAAAACAACCAAAGACAAATTGCAAAAAAGAAATGCAATATTTCCCACTGATCTGGTCTATTTGGAATGGCTCAATAAATATCTTAAAAGAAATTCATTCCAGAACTACTTCACTAAAACTGAAACTATTATTACTATGTGGAGATGTAGAAGCCAATCCTGGCCCCTATAATAAAGGTAAATTATTTTCTAATAAGTGTGATGTTAAAATGTAGTCAACTTCAGCTACAGCCACGTATAAGGCAATCAATTATTAGGTTAACAACTTTTCTATTATTTCTATTGAGATATAAATATTCAGTAGTTTCAAATATAAAGACATTTTATATCAATTGAATTTGTTGAGAGTGCATTGTTAAATATTCAAATATGCAAACAGTACTGAAACAATGATCTGATTACTCTAGCCACAACCTTGTCGAACTTTTATCCAATAAGCATTTATTGTCTAGTCAACGCTTCATTACCAAATGAAATTAAATTATAACTGTAGGCGGAATCAGGGTGGAATAAATTTTGACGAGTATATATGATAATAACATTGACAGAAAAAGCTGAGATTTTAATTAATATCACTCGTGTTTTGAGAAAATTTTACTTGTATATTTTTTCGTACTTCTCTCACTAAAAATTTGAAATTCTCTATTTTCTGTCCTATTTAATCTCCTTATCCTGTAAATTTTAAGAATTATTTTAACCCTCTCACCGGCACAAGCGCCTATAGGCGCTCAAGGATGACGTAATGCGGGAAAAAATATTTCCCCCCTAAACGATAAACGCTAAAGCTTAGCTGCAGCGTCCAGAGCACGGCTAATGTGTTGTTCTATTGCATGTATTTTTAGAATAGAAATAGCTACTACGTAACTAAGGTAGTCGGGCTAAAAATAAACTTAACGTTAGTTCGAAAAATGGCGATAAATTTGTCTGCAACTGAGGCGGTGGATCTTGTCTGCGACGACGTTTTCGACTGCGAACGTGAGAGGGAAGGGGTACAGGAGCTATATAGCTACCGCAGAGGTACTACTGTCGAGAATAGAGAGTTGGACTTGCTCGCTAAAGCTGTCATTTCATTACCGGTTGAGGAAACTACTAGTTTTCAACTTGAGAGCTACTAGAGCACTGTAGGTAGCGAACATACCAGCAGCAATGTCAAAGAGGATATGGAACTTGATATTCCAGGTAAGAAAAGCAGCTATTTACGCAGTATTGGAGGAAAAAAAGTAAGAAATAGTTTTCCCGGGAACATGGCGGTAAGTTTTATTATGCCCAAAAGCTTTCCCGGGAATATGGCGCTAATTTGGTCACAGCTGTAAACTCTTTTCTTACAAACTCCCAGCAATGAGTAATGATTTGACTTAGCCACCTTTGCTCTCTGAATTACTTTGGACTTCCTATTCATTCAAAGGATGATGTCTCTACTTCTGCAAGGTCTGAATATTGAGATGATGGTAATACTGATTATGCTGAAAGCATGAAGAAAGGTTGACAAAGTATTGAATGGATGAAAAAGGAAGAGTATGAGTAAGAATGTGGCTAGAGAGAGGAGTGAGTGTGTGCAGAGGACTGGAATTGTTAGTAAAATATTCTTGTATTCTTGATGTTCTTCTGCCCAGCTATTGCCCAGCAAACAGTCACGCCTCCTCTGGTGTCATCAGTGAGCAACAGCATTGCTGGCTGAGATAACTGTCTATTATAACAGTAAAAAATATCTAATCACCCGCAAACAATTGCTAATATTGCACTGGAAGCATACAGATCACTTTGTTATGATGATATAGTTACATTGTGGTCCCAAAACCACTTTGTGGTTTGTTGCTAAGCTACCAAATTTGACCAAAAATGTTGAACAATACATGTACTTTCACGTGATATATGGTTGCTAGGTACTTTTTTGAACTCCTGATTTTATATTTATTTTTAAACATTATTCATGTAGAAAAAATAAATAACTGAATTTTATCTGCCGGTGAGAGGGTTAACCTAATTCAAGCTATACTCCCTTATTTCATTGCATTTCCAACATCTTCACTGAAATATAATTAACAGAATGTATATTATTCACTGATGTTATAATAAACAAACATTATTGCAAATACTAAATACCCAGTTGAAAACACGCACAAATTTAGATTTTTAGGCTTTATTGGAGTTCATAAAACAGTACAAGTATAGAATTGTTTTAACAACTCTTATCTGCATGCAATTGTTTGTTGTGACAGCTACTCTTGTACTTTGTGGTTACTAGCTGCATGTGCTTGGCTAGGTAGAGAAAATGACTACTTGTTTGACAACTGATGCCAGTGAACTTTAAGACAAACTCAAGTACTTTTAGGAGATACACGTACTAGTATCATCAAGATGCTGGACAATTATCAATTGTAATAGATTTTAAATGTTATGCCAATCAAAGATCAAAAGTATATTAGAAACATTAACAACATAATATAATGTTACTAAGTAATTAAATATATTATTTATTGTAAATATTACTATTTTGTGTGTCAATGTAAATGTATATTCTATTATTACACTAATGATTTTATTTTTTAGATCAGCCTCTCAGTCATTATGAACCTTCACCTCGAATAATAGCTAATGCCTCAGCAAGTACTGACCAACTGTACATTCATGGAGGTGATGTTGACAACTTTAATAACAATAAAATACAATTGAAGAAGGTAGTTCAAATCTATGACTGCTCTACAGAATCCTGGAAAGAACTTGCTACAACTGGTACTCCACCTCCTGGAATATATGGTTGTGCAACAGCTTATTCAGATCATATTCTCTACTTGTTTGGTGGTAATGATGATACATCATTACATGCTTCATTACATCAGCTAGACACAAGATCTATGACATGGTCGCAACTCTCATCACAACATGATAGTGGACCCATGAGAAAATATTCGTGTCAAATGATACATCATAATAATACATTAATCGTCATTGGTGGCTGTGGCATACCATCAGGTGAACTGCAGTCTGGATCACAATTTACTAAGGAGGAACGATATCAAGATGATGATGGCTGGACAAATGAGATTCATGTGTATAATATTTCACAAAGTAAGTGATTAGCATAATATATTAAGTATATTAATAGTAGTATTACAGAGTTGATGGTAAGTATATGTTATATATATTTTATGGGATAATAATGTATTTTTAGAGTTATTAGCTATACAGACATGGTTATTTCCACTTAATTTTATTATAATAAGTATTAATATTTTAATTGTAGTGGCATAAAAATGTTCAATGCACTAATGTGCATTGAATAAACTATTCATGAAAAATTGTGTTTAGTAGTTTGATAAAATAACTGACATGTGTTTTGTCAATGAGAAATAATATTAAGGGTGCAGTACCACTTGAAATCGCAGCGCTAAACCGCAGATGGAGGAGTTATGCTATGTATTTATTTCTCGTTGTCTGTTCAATGTACGCTTACATTGTTGTTGCAGTTGAAACAGACACCAATAGACAGCTCTTATAAACCAAGTTTCAAGAAAAAAGACCAACACAACATTGCAACACACTATTTTTGATATTAGTATTTGTTTTCCATTTTTTAAAATATTTTTATATTATTATTTTTGTATCCTATTTAAAAGAAAAAACTCGTTGTAATGTTTTTTTAGATGTGGCGTGTACCCGTGTACAAAATATGAGTTCATTCTGGTCATCCAGTACTTCTGAATTTCGATTTTTAGGTACGAAGCTAACTATTGATTCGTATTCATTGATTCTTCAACTCCGCCCTCCAAGAGCGCGCAATTTATTGTGGGCAAAATTCCGGGTGGTGGCGGCTCTAATTAGAACTGGTAAGCAAACACTAAAGAAGAGTTACTGTGCGAGTGAGCCCCGCGGGGAAAAGTACAAGACTTCTGGAATGTACTGGAGGGTCCTAGACGATGAAGAAGCGGCGGCGTATTAATGGCGCCGGGAGTCACTTGGTTAGAATACATATATCACGGCTCACAGTTGCGACTTGAAGGAAGAATCTGCTTTGGTGTCTTTGGAGAGCTTGATAGAAGGTTGGTGTAGCGGGTAGAAGTTAGAAGCAGTTTCAGTGTGTTAACTTCAACTTCTCAGGAATTTTTGGTGCTATTTTTTTTCTATCCCTGTTACTGTTGAATAATATATAATATATATATATATGATATTTGCACACCATTAAAAGAAAATGTGAATTATTACTTTTATTTACTAATGTTATTTTCTTTTTACAATAATATATATTTATCAATTAGGCCGTTTATTATCAATTATTATTTTATTGATTTATTTAAAATAAGACCTGAATCAAATTTTAGATCATAGTACTTTGTCTAATCTACCTCAACAGGAGAGAAAAGTGCTGGCATGCTCTTCATAGAAATAGATGAGCTCCCATTATGAGAAGGCACAACTCCTTGGTTCTAGGGTACAACTGGCAGGTTCACAATAAAAGTGCAGAGCAGAATACATGGCTTCCTTGTTTTCCAGAGGAGAGAATAGTAGACCTTCGGCTCTCCTAAGAAGTCATGCCTCATGAAGGGAAGAATACTACATCCTGGTTATTTAGAAGAGAGGACATGGCACTCCAGTAGAGAGGTCAATGAGAAGGCACAGCTCCTTGGATCCCCTTGATAGTAGTGCATACTTCAGAACCTTTGATTTTGTTCATTTCATATTGTATTTGATTATGGCCCTGCTACTATGGAGTTATGATTTTATAATATTGTTTAGTAATATTTTTTAGAAAGTGAACAAATATTAATTATCTACACTGCTGCTTCTGCCCTACAGTACTGGTAGTCCTTTGAGGTGAAAGCTCTTTGTGGTAAATTGTCTGGTAGAGTTAATTGGTACGTGTTCAAATTGTGCGCGAGTCGCGTACAATAGTCAGTTCGCGGAGAGTAAATTGGATCGAGTTACGGGCGGGTTTTGTGGTATTTTACTGAATCACTTAATTACCGCAGGTTCCGGTGGTACTGCACCCTTAAAATTGTTAGCAAAATTAGTATAGAATCATGTCTCAATTGTGTCAATGCTTTGAAATACTCTTTGAAATAACAAATGTAAATAAGAACAATACATTATGGTCCAATTAGTTGAACTGAATACTTAATTTGTTTAGGTTGTATTTATTACATATGTTGTATTGAGTGTGAAGTGAACAAGACACTCACAATTGATATTCAGATATTATGTAAATATATATGCATATAATATATTATGAGACTTGTGGCATGTTGGAATATCTTACTAATAAAAGAATAGAGCAAAGATCTAGCTGGTTTCTCTATGGTACATATAGTTTACAGGAACATGAAATTCTATTAGTTCATTTATAGAGTGCTTTATTATTTTCCTACCCAAATAGCTAAGAGTAGAGACTGCTAAATTGTGGGAGAGGGAAGAGAAGGTGAAACGATGTGGTTAGAAAAAAGTGAATTTCATATGCATTTTGTACTACTATAGGAAAACATTAGAGCATGAAAATTGTGTTTGTTTGAGAAAATGACACAAATAAAATATCAGACAAACGTGCACTTGCAACTTTACAATGTGTCATCATATGTACATAAAATATTCTATGTTGAAAATGTCTAGTTCATGAGTAATTTTTTGTAAGCATGAACAATAAAACATTTTATTTCTTCAATTAGTAAGTTTTCAAAAGTAGAAATTGCCCTTTCTGATGTTGCTGATGTTATTGAATTAGTCTCACTAAATATAAATGAATTTATCTTGAAAACATTGAATCTCAAATTATAATAGCTATTTGAGGCTACTTATTTAGCTGGAGAAATGTACATTTTAATTTCATCATAAAGTGCATGTAGAAGCCTTAAAATAACAAGGCATTTCATTGTTGTGGTTACATTGTGTGATAATTATACCACGTGAGTTTTGAAAGTTATTTTCAACTCAGTATATAAATGTTTTTTGTGATATAATTAAAGCTAATAAGTTGTTTGGTATTCACTTTAAATAGTTCATGTCCACACTATCACTGGTTTATATAATTCAGATTCCTTTAATATGTGAATTAAGTCAATGTTTGTTATCATTACTGACCCTCAAACAAGTTGCCGAGATTATATCTGTGTGTGTGCATGTGTGTGTTTACACCTCCAAATTAGTTACAGTCATTTTTTCATGAAGAGTCTTAGTTTTTCTAAGTCCTGTCTTAAAAAAAATTCAGAATAATATTTACGAATTGTTGGTTCGTTCATTACTACAAAAATTTATTATTTCTAATTAGGTACATGGTCTTCTCCGTTAATTACTGGAACTCGACCTTCTCCAAGAACTGCTTCTACCCTCACCTGTATTAGTCCTACTCATGCAGTCTTGTTTGGTGGATATGATGGTACTAGTTATTTCAATGAGACATACCTCATAGACTTGACACAGATGGTAAGAATTGTTTAATGTGGCAAGCATACAAAATACAACATTTAATATTGAAAGAAATACATTTTGTAACTAGTCTATACTTTCATAGTTTCGGCACTATAATATAAGTTACTTTACATATAGTAGTGAAACTTCACAATTGTTATACTAAAATATTATATGTATTTATATTTTATTATGGCATTAGCTCCTCATTTACATGCATATATGTATGAAATATTTATATTACATGAAAAGTGTTGGAATACTTTACTACTAGAAAATATTGTGAAGAGTAAACTTTAGCTGTGAATTGCATTTACTCACTGATATGTAGTGTTCATGTTATGAACTAGTAGTGAACTATTGTTAGTGATTAATTAAGTGGTTCATACTTAATTGACGCTGAGGATGTGATGCGTTCAATCCCAAACAAGACTGGTGATTAACATGTACTATGAAGTAGTTGTAGTGGATCAAGTGTTCAAGAAAGGATAATTTAATAGCTAGATTGCAGCCCAAAAAAATGAAGCAAGCAGAATGAGCCCTCATTTTATTTAGCAACCGTATTTCTTACCTGTAACTAGAAATACAATTATAATAGCAATCACTTATTGTCGTCAATGTTTTTCCTCAAACTCCAATAATAACTATTTTCTAACAAAATGCATCTCTACTTATTGATATGCTGAGTCCGAATAGCATTTATTAATTCTAGAGAGAATATTATTATTTGATAGTTGTTGCTCATTCAATAATTTTCTTCATGGTAGAATTTGACAATTATAGAAAACTATTTTCACCATTAGCTAAAAAGTCTTTGTATTTTCCTTATTTCTCATAAATCAGTTTCATTTTTTCATGATTATATGTACCTATTCACTAGGGGTTGGTAAATTGTGCTGGCATAATTTTGAGCATAAGAAGTGATTTCATAAATACTAGCTTTTGCTAGCTTGATTAGTCTATAAGTTTAATGAGGTAGTATATTTTTGGCAAAAAAATAAGCATTTTTTATTGTACTATAACAATTGGAATTTGATGTAGTCTTCAAGAGACTGTCTTTGAGACTTTTTAAATGAATTTTTGAGTTTCCTAAATATTCTCTATAGAGGTAACTCTATTTGAAGATTTCAATACAGCTTACTTTAGGAAATACTTTCCGATCCAGAACTGTTGACAATCAAGATGCAGATCAACAACTCAAATATCAACAGTGGCCATACCAGGATTCAGTTTAGTCATGTGTATATAGTGAGATTCTTATAGTTGTGAATGTGGTTTAGGTGATCTTTGAGATCTGTAAAGGAGCATAATATGAGCATAATAGGAAGTTTGAAGTAGCATAATTACTAAAATGATGAGCATTGTGATTTGATTTTTTTTTATTTCCTGATTTTGGCATTTCATCCATTAATTAGTTCTGGAGAGTCACATTATAATGCTAATTACTATACAGATGAATATGAGAATATAATCTTGTAGGAAATGCGTTACAACATTTTTTCTGTCAGTAGCTGTAGCTATTTCTTCACTTATTAAAAAGAGCCCCCCTCACAAATCTAAAATCTGCTCCTGCATTACTGAGACATTATATGTTTTATTTATTTGTTTTAAATCTAATCCTGCTTTTTTTTTATTAATTATATGTATTGTAGAATATTTTATAAACACAATGACAGATAAAGATCATGTTAATTTCACTAACGACATTCTAAGTTGGTAATTGTGGAAATACTTTAAACATTAATATGTTAGGCATAGCAGTATTCAATATTGGCTTGGTTCAGAATTAAGTTAAATGATTTCATGTTTATGTCAAATTTATATATGACCATTAAATATTAAAATACTAGCTCTAGCCACAGTACATAATTGTACTAATAGTTTATTCACATCAATCAGTTCATACAAAGACTATATTATGCAATGATAAATATCTACCTTTAGGTCAATTACATTTATCAATTTAATAAGTTTATGATATGCAAAATGACTAGCACCATCAAGTTCAGATTAGAACTATTTTATCACATTCATTTCTCATCTCAAGTAGTATGCATTGAATATGTTTATTTTTTTACAAATATAAAATATAATACTCCAAAATTAATATTAATGTAGAATGTGGTTTATGTAATGAGTTATATGGAACTGGAATCTATTAATCATGCTAACATTATTAGTACTATCTGATCAGTTTATAGGAATCAGTGAGTTTATACACATTTTATAATGATGAAAAGGGAGAGAGATTGTACTGTTGAGCATATATGACAGGGTGTAGTTTGTGCTGATAAGAGGTCAGGAGGCAGCTGCACTCACAAACAATGTTGTTCTAAGAGGTCACTTATGTAACAGCTTACATTGAGCAGATGTATAAAGTAGACTAAATAAATATCTTGTAATATTTTTATTAAGCATCTAATTATATCATTAATTATAATATATTTTTCTCTAAATTCTTTTCAATCTGCCAAAATTCACTGGTTTAGTTATCTTAGTTTATTCCAGTTTCTGTCAACCTTCAAAATATACTTTAATCTGTATTATGAAACATTAATACTTTATCATTTATATAATATACAGCTATTTGTGATTACTTTACCATTATTATATTTAAAAATATTTTTATATTATTTTATTTAAGTACATCACCTTGTTCATGTTGTACATGTAATTATGACAGTATAATGCAGTGGTACTGTCTGTTGTTTTAATAGATACACAACTACTTCAGTCTGATGGTGTTAAATTAAAAGCATTTATGATTATTTGGTATATTTTGTTTTACTATTTTCTAGGTGTTTACCAAACTTGTGTATCCTGATGGAGCCCCACAACCATCTCCTAGAAGTGGTCATGCAGCTGTTTGTCTTGATTATAATACCAACAACCCACAGTTGTTAGTAATTGGTGGTTCTGATGGCAAGACTTTAAGTGATGTTTGGTGTCTCCATGTACCAGCACAAAGTTGGCAACAGGTATATCTTATAATTATAGTTCAGTTGAAATAATTCAAACAATTCTGTAATAATATATTTAAAGCCAACAGTTAAATTTAATTATTTGAATAATATATATGAGGTAAACAAGTTACAGTCTTCCAAGTATATAATTGAAGAGGGGAATAATCACGCACAGTCAACCTCTAGCGAGTCAGGTTGTAAGGCTGGCCTCTCGGTTGATGTCTGAGACTTCCGCTCTCAGTAACAGACTGGGAACGTTTACTGGAAACAATTCCCCGCTCCGGACTTCTCGCTAATTAGCTAGGTATTAATTATACAGTCTAGCAGTGGCTTGATAATATTCAGATGTAAAACGGTTTGAATAACAACGAGAAGTGAGAAAGAGACCACGGGTAACAAAGGTGATACGTGAATGTGATAGTAATACGCATGTACATAAAACAAGAATTGAGCATGCTCGGTAAGTGTGAAATGATGCATAAGTAAAAGTGAATGATAATTAGTTAGCTAATAGAGTCCCGTTGAAATTAGCTTCTTTGGTCTTCAACATCCTCCCCCACAAAAGAAGAAGAAGACTGCTCATCAGAGGTTGGGGAAAATAACTTCACTATCTTTGAAAGGTCTCTATTGTAAACATGACCATTGCAGCGCAGATCTACGGCTCTGACATGTCCATCTTTATCAGGATAGGTTTTCACAATAATGGCAAGTGGCCATATACGAAGAGACGGAACATCTTCTTTTTTGAGTGTGTCATCCTTAATTATAACACAGTCTCCAACCTTGAGATTAGTAGTGGACTTTAACCACTTCTGTCTTGCTTGTAAAGTCTGAAGATAGACACGTCTCCATCGTTGCCAAACTAGTTGGGATAAACATTTGATCTTGTCCCATCGCTTTAAGAGTTGTGGACTGTCTCCCGCTGGAGGGCGTTGAGGAAAAGAAAGTAAAGATCTGCCAATGATAAAGTGTCCAGGAGTGAGAATATCTTCATCTCCAGGAGTAGCTGTTTCGTCTCGAATAAGCGGCCGACTATTTAATGTGGCTTCAACATGAGTAAGTATGGTAACAAATTCTTCATACGTAAGGAAATGTTCTGGTAGTATCTTGCGAAGTAAAGTCTTCATTGACTTAACTCCAGCTTCCCAAAGACCACCAAAATGAGGTGCTCAAGCTGGTGAAAAATGCCATTCAATTCTCTGAATGGTAGCCAAATGAGAAATTGCCTGCTTGAAATTGTTAGATTGTAATAGAGCGTAACATTCAGTTAATTCTCGAGCTGCTCCCACCAAGTTTTTGCCATTGTCTGAATGTATAGATGATGGTAAACCACGACGGTCGGTGAATCTTGACAAGGCAGCAAGAAATGTTTCCGTTGTAAGATCCAGACATAATTCCAAATGAATAGCTCGAGTACGAAGACAAACGAATAAACAAATGTACGACTTAACCTTAACTGGACGACGGGTATGACCTTGACGAATGAGAAATGGACCAGCAAAGTCGAGTCCAACACGTTGAAATGGAAAAGGTGAGCTGTTGTCTACTCTGTCAGATGGAAGATGGCCCATGAGTTGATGTAGAGTCTTTGAATAACTGCGACGACATGTAACACATTGATATGATATTGATTTTATCAACCTTCTCAAACTTATGATATAAAAATCAGTAGAGAGAATAGCAATGAGAGTACCTGGACCTGCATGATGACAATCTTTGTGACGCTGATTAACTAGAAGACGAGTGAAGTTTGACTTTCCATGAAGAAGAATGGGGTGTTGAGATGAGTATGGCAAATTAGACTGCTGGAGTCGTCCACCCACACGCACAGTTTTTGTTTCATCCAAGAAAAGGTTCAGTGAGGCAAAACGTCTTGGTTGGCTCACTGATTCCTTCGACTTAAGTTGTGAGAAAATCTCAGGGAATGACTCCTGCTGAGCCAAGGAAATAAATAGAGAATGAGTTTGCTCAATCTCTGACAAGTGCAAAGTTTTACTTAGTTCTCTGTCACTAACACATTTTCTAGCATTGGATAGAAACCGTCGAACCCAAGTATAAATTCTGACACAGTGATGGAGAGAGGAAAAATTCTTCCAAGGAAGGTCAGTTGTGGTTCCTGAAATCTGTACAGAATTTGCACTTGCAACTTTCTTTTCTTCAGGTAAGTTGACACAAATACTCTGGGTAGAGACAGGCCATGAGGACCCTGCCACCACAAGGAGCAGTTAAGAATTTCTGCTGGCATCAATCCTCTGGAGATGTGGTCAGCTGGATTGTCTCTAGTAGAGACATGTCTCCACTGTAAAGAGGGAACTACAGACAAAATCTCACAGACACGTACAGTAACAAATTGTTTCCAAGGTTTATCAGGTTTACTTAACCAACCTAACACTACCATACTGTCTGTCCAGCAAAACAAGTGTTCAGTAGATATATTGAGGTCTCTTGCAGTGGACTTCAGGAGGCGAACACCTTCCCTTGCTCCAGATAGCTCAAGCTTTGGAATAGTTTGTTTTCGAACAGGAGTGACTCTTGCTTGGAAGTTAACAGGGTGACAGATATTGATGTGTCCTCATGGATGCTTCTAAGATAGACTACCCCACCATATCCCTTCTCTGAAGCATCAGTAAAGAGATGTAGTTGACGATCTATGATAGGAGATAGAGAAAGAAAGAGAGGACGAGGAATAGCATGATCAGATAATAAATGTAAGTTACTAGACCACTTATTCCAAACTGTAAGATGTTCTTGAGGAATAGGATCATCCCAATTAAGTTTGAGCTTCCAAAGATGCTGAAGAAATGCATGGATTGTGAGAATAACTGGTCCAAACCACCCCATAATATCAAAGACTTTAGCTGCTGCAGAAGCCACAGAACGTTTGGTGGGTACCTCATCTACGGACAGAGTTGGTAGGGAAACATAAAATACATCACGAAAAGTATCCCAGTGAATTCCAAGACATTTTCCATGGAGAGATGAATCAGTTGGCAAAATCATGGTCTTCTCATTTTCTAGTAAGTCTTCAGGAATGCGACTTAGGAATGCTGGTGAATTACTGCGTATTTTCCTGAGAAGAAAACCTGCTTCCTGGCAGAGATCTGTGGATTGCTTCCAAAGTTCATAGGTAGAGTCAACAGAGTCTGAACCTGTCAACAAATCATCCACATAAAAACTGGATTTCACAATACCTGATGCCAGAGGATACTTTAGAGACATGTCATCAGCTGCTTTCTGGAGAACACTGGTGGCAATGAAAGGTGATGCTTTCACACCGAATGTTAGTCTGGTCATTCGACAGTCTTCAATCTGTCCATCCTCCCCCCTCAAAAGAAAACGATGATAGTCTCTTTCAGCTGGGGATAGATGAATGCACCTAAACATCTTGCTGATGTCCCCAGAAAAGACAACCTTATGGATCCTGAATTTATGAATGAGAGTGCTGAGGAGAGGGTAGAGAGTAAGTCCAGACAATAATGTGTCATTGAATGAAGATCCAGACATTGTTGAAGCAGAAGCATCAAAGACTGGTCTGTACTTGGTTGTGGTTGAGCTGATTTTTGTAACCATGTGAACTGGAAAGTAATAACACTCAGACACAGGTTTATCAAGGTCTTTATGGGGTACAAGTTCGGCATGGTTTAGTGATATATATTCTAACATAGCTTTGTGAAATTCCTCCAACAAACCTCTACTCTGAAGAGAACGCTCATTGGAATAGAAGCGTCTAAGAGCCATACTTCTTGACTCACCCAAAACTGGTGGGGACGACTTTCGAGGCAGAGATACCCGATAGGCACCATCAGGTAGACGTGAGCATGAAACCTTGAATTGATCAAGGGCTGACTGATCTTCAGGTGAGTGCTGTGTCTCATCCTCAGGGACTGAATTGATCCTCCAAAGTCTCTCTAACTGGATATCAAGAGATTCCTCAGAGCTATCAGATGTGGCAAGTGTGACATGAGAAGAAGAGCTTTCTTGGACTTCCTGCAAAGAGGGTCCAGATGCTGTCCAGCCATTCTTGGTCTTCAGATAGGTAGTGTTCAATTTGGCAACTACCACAGCAGAACCAGTGAGGCATTCCCATTCTCCAACTGTCTTCTGATCTCCCTTCATCCACTTATTTGTGTCTTCAGAAGATAGAAGAATGTCTACTTCAGCACCATCTGAACCTGTATGACAATCAGCATTGGGATATAAATTCAAATCAGACATAACCTTTCTATGGAGATCCAGGTCAACTCCTTGGTTAACCTTGGGGAGTTCATCAACAATGTGGCATTGGATAGTAACAGGTTCTTCTGATGGGTAATTAATTGACTGCAGCTGAACTTGGGTGATGTAAGTAGATTTGACTGTTCCACCAGCAACTCCTAAGATATCAAGATGCCTGGAAGAGAGTGGAGCACGTAGTAATTTAGCCATCTTCTTTGTGATGAGTGTAGCTTCGGACCCTGGATCCAGGAAAAGACGACCAAATCTTGAGGCATGTTCAGATCTGATATCTGCCATAGAAGTTGCTAGAACTCTGGAAGAAGAATCTTTAGTAATTACAGCATTATTCCTAGCAGCTTCAGTCACTGGAGCAAAAGATTCCTCATGAAGGAGACTGTGATGAAGACGTCCACAACTGCGACATCTGCCTGGATTACGACACTGAGTGGCCGAGTGGCCAGAAGAAAGACAATTAAAACACAAGTGTAATTCCCTTACCACCTGGCTGCGTTGTGTAGGTGTCTTGTCTTTGAAAGTCTGACATTGAAAAGCCTTGTGTCCTTCTCCTTTACAAATGGAACAGATAGACTTGTTTTCTTGAGACCTGGCTTCCTGGGACCTGGCTTTATTGTCCCTAGATCTAGTCTGAGAGACTTTAGCTCGTTTAGGTCCAGCAGTAGGCTTGCAATTGGTCTCAGAAAATGTATAAGATGATTGATCGTCATCTTCACGACCTGAAAGGCATAATGAGGATTGCTGAATGAAGTCCACTACTTGACTTAGGACAGGTGGGTTTGTAGATACTCCCTCAAAGCGGTCCCATTGTTCCCTGCACTCCTTTGAAAAAGATTGGATCACCAAATAAGCTACTATATGCTCAAAACTAGCCGCGTCAATCTCTTGAAGTCCACGAACATGATAATCTAAATCATTGGCCAAATGATCAATATCTTCTTTTTTCCAGTTTACAGTGGAACGAATGGTCAGGGCCTTCCAGTGAAGTGGGAAAAGAATTCGTGGCATGGCATACTTGGACTTAAGGCGATCTAGCATGTATAAGTATGATCCTTGGGATGCTGTTTCTGCAACTTCCCTAGCTTTGGGACACTGCATAGCCTCTATGAGAGCATTTTTCTTGTGAGGTTCAACCATTCCTCGTTCAGCCTTGATAGTCTCCTCGAAATTCTCCCAAAAACTGTTCCAATGGAGGGGTATTTCCATCAAAACGTGGTAACTTTATTTTAAGTTTGTTGACTTTGTAGTCAGATGGTGAGTCACTAGTAAAAGAAGAAGAAGCAGAAGTGCACCTTTCATGACTCAACTGCTCTTCATTCAATCGTTGCATGAGTTTCTTAACTCCCATCATGAGATCAGAACGATTATCAGAAAGTGATGATACTTCAGAATAAGTGATAGCTAGTGTCCCTGTGAAATTCCATAACCTTTGATTTAAATTCAACTATTTCAGCTCGACCTGTGATTGTATTAAGTTGATCAAGATCTTGCAGAACAGATAAATTAAATAAGAGTTCTTGACCTTTTAAGTGCAATTGCTTGACTTTAAATAGTTTATGAAGTGTGGTTAGTGAAGCTTCTCCTTTAGCTAGAATTGGTTCAGCACGTTCTTGCTCTTGCTCTAAGTTGAAATGCTCGTCCTGGGCAGAAAGTTCTTCGAACTTTGTTTGAAGAGCACAATAGAGTTCAGAGGAAAAGGTAACTTCCGCTATTTTCTTTTCGATCTCCATTTCGTTTAAATTCTCGATCGGTTGCTCAATCCAGTCCATCACAATTTTTTCGTGCGTTTTCATAACCCGATCGCGAGCTGCCCGCTTGTCCTTCAATTTACGTAGATCATGGATCCCGTCGATTTTGGCTAATTCGGATTCAAATTTGAGAGTAGACATGGCGACGGCTTTAACAAGCCGAAATATTGAATGAAGTAATGGAAGTTTGAAAAACAAGTGGAAGAAAAAGACTGGTAACAATTAGACGATAACTCTTGAAATATACTTGTGAAGTGTTGACTAGGAAAACGTAATACAAAATTCACCCCAGTGTCTATGGTCTTTGGGTGTATCCGGCTCGAAGGACCAAATGAAGAGGGGAATAATCACGCACAGTCAACCTCTAGCGAGTCAGGTTGTAAGGCTGGCCTCTCGGTTGATGTCTGAGACTTCCGCTCTCAGTAACAGACTGGGAACGTTTACTGGAAACAATTCCCCGCTCCGGACTTCTCGCTAATTAGCTAGGTATTAATTATACAGTCTAGCAGTGGCTTGATAATATTCAGATGTAAAACGGTTTGAATAACAACGAGAAGTGAGAAAGAGACCATGGGTAACAAAGGTGATACGTGAATGTGATAGTAATACGCATGTACATAAACAAGAATTGAGCATGCTCGGTAAGTGTGAAATGATGCATAAGTAAAAGTGAATGATAATTAGTTAGCTAATAGAGTCCAGTTGAAATTAGCTTCTTTGGTCTTCAACAATAATAAATGAGACCTTATTGCATTACATATTTAATAAGTATTCTTTTATTTAGACATTATGCTAGTTACTTAAAATTAAGTGAAATATTATAATCAGTCAAATACATGATACAATTATTGACTTGTGATAATTATCAACCACTGCAGCATTCTGCATTATTAATTTACTACATTAAATATGTTTACTAGAATTAATCAAGATGAAATTTTTTAATCAATTTATTTTATGACATATTGTGTTATGCATCAAACTGAGGTAGTCAAATACTTAAAAAGCATGATGTGAGAAGGATTCATATTTTACGCCATCATGATATAATCTTCAGTCAGATTTCAAATGTATTTAAAATTTGTATATAAAATTGATCTATTAACCGAAATTGTTTCTTATGCACTTATTTGCTCATCAATTTAATAAATATTACGTGCTGCAAATCATACAAAAAATAATTGAAATAGTTGAGTCCTTCTACATGTATATTAATCTTTCCTCGTGACACCAAATTCTGTTATTGTCAAGATAGCTTCAGAATCTGGTCATTGTAAAGATTAGATAAATTAATAGATGTGGAATATGCTACCATAAGTGAAAATAATCTTTTTCTATCTTTTTCTGCTACGAACATTTCAAACCTTTACCAATTGTATTGTTGCTCTCATTATACCACATTGTTGCAAGGAAATGAGTGAGGTTTTGTTCTATCATTATTCATGTGACCGTCTACAGGAAAACTGGGCACAACGCGGCGTGCGTAAATATCAAGAAAAGATCGATCGATTTCTTAAAAATGTATTGTTTCAAGCCGACGGAAGAAAACGGTTAGGTCTATTATAGTGGGAACGACTTAAGCTACGACGATAAAACTTGGAGAGCTCAATATCTGGACGCCGACAACTCTGTAAATGCAAAAAAAAAATTTTCAAAGGGTGCCGCGTTGTGCCCGGTTTTCCTGTAGACGGTCACATATGTTGACGTATAATACAATATAAAATAAAAATAGCAAAATCTCCACATGATCTAATATCATCTAGCTGACATCATTCATGGACAAAACAGTGAACGTTCTGGGAAAAGAAAATTTTAAATCTGTTAGAGTTGGAGCCTATGAGCATTATTACTAACGAGAGCAAGAGACAATTATTGACTCATTACTAATTATATTTGCACTAAATATAGGACATACACTAAACATTCATGCTAGATAGTTCACACATACTAACACTAGTTGTATAGCTCAGACTACCAGATCTTTAACCTAGGCACAGTTTCAAAGAACATAAGGTGTTTACAGATATGCCCATAATGGTGATCACTTATTACAAAAACTTTAATTAAAATGATTTAAATATTTAGAAAATTTTAATTATTAATACATCACAGGATACGTAGATGCATCATATTAAAACTAAAGCAACAGCTTATAGCATAATGATATTTTCAGTTTAATCAAGAAATATTCAGATCAGATAGTTTTCATATTTAGATTTATAATAATTGTGGTAATTATTATAACATGTGAAATAACTAAATAAATGAAGCCATTGCAGCTATTGCGATAAGCTTTTTCTATTTTAGATTTTATTAAAACAGAATACACTTTAATTACAAAATGATAGATTTATACAGTAAAAGTAAATACAACAAGCTAACAAAGATATGTATAAGATAATAGTAATGTTAATACTCTCACATCTACTAAAAATTATCTGGTTACCTTTAGAAAAAACTTCACTAATTATCAGCAATACATGTTAAAGTACATATGCAGAGTAATATTTTGTATCAACGAATACACCATTATAAGGGGTATGAAAATAGCAATCTAACAACCATAATATTGTTAATTATAACTTAACACAATATTTCGACTTTTTGCCAAAGTCCTATTTCAGCTGAGACTGACTGAATCATTGAATGAGGAATGAAATTTTTTGACCAATTGAATACAAACAAGAACATTATTGTGGTATTCTCATGCAAAAAATAGATACAAAAAAGACCATTAGCCATCGCAGATAATTATATTAAAGTTAAAATGTATTTTGTAAATAAATTATTGATCTCAACTCAAGTTAATTTAATATTCAATTAGTAGAGGAGGAGAGGTGTGAGTAGGTTTCATGCAAAAAAAACATTTGAATTGTATTTAATTATATTCTAGAAATCATAATGATAAAAATTGCAAGACTTCAGTAAAACTTCTTTTTAACCACCTTTTGAGAAGAAAAAACATGAAGACTAATTGATGTCTCAGATATGTTGAAATTGAATTTTATTTTGTAATTATATTATTGATGCTGTATAGGTTCATTACTACGTAATACAATTTCTGGTTATTTTATTTATTAGCTTTCGTAGTAGATTATAACTATAAATAGTCAAAACGTTTCGACCCGTAGGTCTTCATCAGTTGACAAAAAAACACAATACTGAAAATGACAAAAAACAAAACCAGTTCAATAAAATGCAAAAACCCTGAGGATCACTTCCAAAGCCTGCCATCAACATCTAACTTGGACAATGGCCTGGAGTTAAATCCAACATGGCAACCAATTATAGCGTCACTATAACTAGTGCATCCTCAGGGTTTTTGCATTTTATTGAACTGGTTTTGTTTTTTGTCATTTTCAGTATTGTGTTTTTTTGTCCACTGATGAAGACCTACGGTCGAAACGTTTTGACTATTTATAGTTATAATCTACTACGAAAGCTAATAAATAAAATAACCAGAAATTATATTATTGATCAAAATATTCAAGCAATACATGTTTCAAGTGTATTTGATTATTCTAGCCCTTTGCGGACGAACGCGGGCGAGCAATTATGTAATTAAATATGCGCACGCCGTAAAACCAATTAGTTGCCTGAGACGGCGTTTTACCAGACAGTGGAGTTCGACACATGGAAAAAGAAGACGGGCGAGTGTTTCTTTTGTGTTAGGCCTCAAATAATCTGCCTCTAGCGTTGTAGCTATGGTAATTCGTTAGTTTGTAGTTTATAGTGTTGTTTTGAATACAAACTTAGTTGGAATTATCGAGGAGGCCATAGTTTGTTAGCTATTTTTTTAGCTAATATTTATGAAAGGAGAAATCACACCCAAGTGTTAGTTCTAGTTTTAGTTTGCTTATTTCTAGCTACTTTAGGCCTTTATTTCTTAGTAGATGTTCTATTTGAAAATAGCTAGACACAAAGTGTAGAAAAAAAGATTTTTTTATTCAGTTGGTGCACTTGATATAAGTTATACTTATATTATAAGACTTATTTTGTAGAATAGAGATTGCAAAATGTATACTATGTAAGCTACTGAAAGTTTTAGCGCGCTACGCGCTCTGTAACTGTAATAACACAGCGGGAAAGAGCTTGTCACGAATTCGTGACAGCCGTATTTCCTTGACGCACCCGGTGTGTCACAGATTCGTGACCATCGTACGCGCGCGTTAAGTTACGGCGGTCACGAATTCGTGATGATCGTACGCAAAGGGCTAGAAATCAGAATGTTAAAATTTGCATGTCATGATTATTGTTCAATATTTTGTACTTTAGATGACCATCTTGTCACAGCCTAGACGATGGCATCGTGCTGCTGCTTTTGTTATTTCTTTTGAGCTCACTGAAATAGTAATATTTGGAGGAAGTGATCAACACAAGCTATTTCTCTCAGATACTACAATATTAAGATTAAGTAAGTTTTACAAAAAAAAATTAATTCAATTTAATTATTAATATGTATTATACCCGGGATATTTTGTTATTTTGATAGTTTTATTCATCTGATTATGTAATAATATAGTGAATAAAATGTTCTAATACCATAACCTAGCCATTTTCAATACAAAAAAGTGTTGTATTATGTGCACAAACCACATCCAACTAAAAAACATGCTATTTACATGGTCCCCTCCCAACCCCCCCCCCCCCCCCCCCCCGTGGCAGTTTCTCTCATTACATTTTAATGCTAATTAAGTTATTCTGGACAAGTTCTCCTCCTTCGATATGATCAGGTGAAGATGCCAAACCGTAAAATATGCTAATTAAGTGATTCTGGAAAGTTCCCCTACTTCAATATTATCAGGTGAAGATGCCAAACCATAAAATATGCTAATTCAGCGATTCTGGACAGGTTCCCCTACTTCAATATGATCAGGTGAATATGCCAAATCATAAAATATGCAAATTAAGCGATTCTGGACAGGTTCCCCTCCTTCGATATGATCAGGTGAAGATGCCAAACCGTAAATATGCTATTAACCTTGTCATGTGGGATGACCCACCCCACCTCCTCCCCTCCCTACCCAGATAAACCTCCGTAACCATTAATGGAAGGAGGGGGATTGGTAACGCGCAGGAGCCTCCCTCCCAGCCAATACTTGGAACCAGGTCCTGCACCCCCCAGCTAGATCCTGCTAGCGCACCACTGCTAGATCCTGCTAGCACACCACCGCTAGACCCTGCTAGCTCACCCCTGCTAGATCCTGCTAGCTCACCATTAAACACCCCTACTAGCCCGTGATAGCACCCCCATGCTAGCACCAGTTAGCACCCCCGCGCTAGCCCCTGCTAGCCCTTAGTGGCCTCCTCCCGGTTTACTCTATGGCCCATTCCGCTAAGCCAGGTGCCCTGATAAGCCTTTCCCCTGCTGCGGTCTTGCCCCTTCCATTATTAGTTTCCTGAGATTCTTGGGGAGTGTATGTTGGTACAACATCCTCTAACCCCCATGCATCCCCTTACCCGACACCATACTAGGACCTGGCTCTAATACACGACGCATGTAGCTGGGAGGAAAGTGCAATGACTCCTGCGCTATCACACTCCGAAGAGTGGAGGTAATGTTGTGAATGCGTACTAGCTACACAAAACATTAACACAGATCTTATCGCCACTAAGGAACCACTACCGGCCACACTAATACTCCCTCCCCACTAATAAACCCTGCTGATGCCACCTCCTAAAGGGGAGTGGGTGGGAGGGGCAAACTTGGAGCACAGATTTCCCACTCTAACTCTTACTATGGCTTTAGCTCACCTCGTTGCTGGCAATCTTGCTCACGTGCCACTGTAACATGTCATCCCCGGCCGCGCCCTCCATCCTGTTCACAAGCCCGTACCTTCCGCTGCAGCGATACTTACCCGATTGCCATTCCAACGTTAACCTCATTTAAACTCATTTAAATTACAATTAACCTTGTCATGTGGGATGACCCACCCCACCTCCTCCCCTCCCTACCCAGATAAACCTCCGTAACCATTAATGGAAGGAGGGGGATTGGTAACGCGCAGGAGCCTCCCTCCCAGCCAATACTTGGAACCAGGTCCTGCACCCCCCAGCTAGATCCTGCTAGCGCACCACTGCTAGATCCTGCTAGCACACCACCGCTAGACCCTGCTAGCCCTTAGTGGCCTCCTCCCGGTTTACTCTATGGCCCATTCCGCTAAGCCAGGTGCCCTGATAAGCCTTTCCCCTGCTGCGGTCTTGCCCCTTCCATTATTAGTTTCCTGAGATTCTTGGGGAGTGTATGTTGGTACAACATCCTCCAGTGGCTGAAAGTCACACTCCCCAAACCCATATACTAAGATAACCCCCTTTAGTTCCCTCTTAACTATAGTATCCCCCACTAACAAATATTTAGGCATGAACAATACCGGTCTGTTATTAATATATAAACCTCTCTTATCCCAACTATTCATTCTTCATATATCCTATCCCAGCAAAACCTTATCTCCCTGAAGTACTGGCGTGATCCCCATCACAATCAACTGACATCTCATTTATTGACATCCAACACAACAAGTATAGACAACACGCTAGTTTGATAACCTGGAAGCAGTGCGGGTGAGGGTTGCGACATCAGTTCTGATATAATCTAAAAATGCTGATGACTTCCAACGTCCCAGAGTTTGAATGAATGAATCGCTGAGGCCCTTCTGCGCCGCCACTGTCGCCGCACCTATACGGAAGCTGTGACCACTATAACTCCTCGTGTCCATCCCAATAGACTCCAGAACCCGCTTAAGCTCCCTTCCCAGGCGATCTCGCGTCAAGAGAGTCCGATCCTCAAATTTGAAGAGGAACCCAGGCCCAGGAGGTCTACATGCCAAATAGCCAAGCATGGCGGCCACAGGACACAAAATATCACCGGTGGTACCCAAATGCAGAGTGAAACCTGCCCCGAACGGATCAGTCTTGGACGACTTCAATCTCACTTGCAGGTGGGATGGCTGATCATGAGAGTCAATTGAGATGTCCTGGACAGTAAGCTGCCTGTCACCCAAAGTCGACTGAGCAGCGTACGTAAATTCTCCAGCTCGCAAGAAACCGAAAAATCCAGACAGAAGGCCGCCCATAACATCACCTTGTCACTACAAGGGGGGGACTGTGACCACAGACTATGAATTTGCCTGTACAGACTATGAATGTGGCGTGATGGGGAGCCTCTTGGCTCTCTGGCTTAACCGAAACAAGACGACGCATGCCAGTAAGGACATAACTAAGACGGGGAAATGGCATTGAAGAGGGGTCGGGCCATCCATTAGTGATGTGGAGGTATCGGATTGCAGCTAAATATGATCGTACTGCTCCATATGACAGGTTCTCCACTGCCAATGAGGCTACAAAACGACACAAGGTCACCTCCGATGCTGGCAAAGGAATTAAGGTTGACTGCTGGCAGAAGGCGAGGTAACGTCTTTGCCCTGACTCGTAGACTCTTCTAGTTGACTGCGCAATACCGTGCTCAAAGAGCTGGCAAACAACGTCGTCCAGGCCTCGGAGCCCCAGTTCGGCCTTTCTACTATGAGGAGATGATGCACCTGCGGTGGAATTGGAGTCTCTGGAATCTGTGATATAATAGGGGAAACCAGATCAGCTCTGTCTCTAGATAAAGCATCTGCTACCACATTGACCACTCCTGGCACATGCTCGGCGGATATTTGAAAGCCATAATATGCACACTATAGTGATATACACCTCAATAACTGGACAAGAGGGGGAGATTTCGCTGACCGCTTCTGCACACAGGCAACCACAGCTGCATTGTCAGAGTGGAAACGCACATGTTTACCCACCCAGCTAGGCCCCCATACAGCCGCTGCTACAGCAATTGGAACTAATTCCTTTGTAGAGATGTCAACTTTATCCCAGTGTGGAGGCCAACTAAACTGGAACCACCCTAGCCCCTCAGCCACAGCGCCACACCCCCATGACCCTGATGCGTCGGTATGGATGTGACAGGAAATAGGTACAGATGCAAAAACTGAGCTGCCCGACCAGTGACCCAACAAGCACCTCCACCACAAGATATCAGCACGTGCACCCGCCGTCAAACGAATGAAATGATGTGGCTGCTTCGCGTGCTGAAGCAAGGCGAATAACGCCCTCAGAAAGGATCTGCCTGAGCGCACTACCATTGCTGCATGGCAGAGATGACCCAAAAAAGATTCCAAATCTTTCCGGGTCGTCGACCTTCGACCAACCCAACTACGTATCATCTCCTGTAGCCTATGCAATTTGACTTCTGGAAGACGCAACCGACCAGCGTTCGTGTCAATCTCAATTCCCAGGAATGTGATGACTCTATCGGGACCCGCCGTCTTATGTGCTGAAACTGGCACCCCCAGGTGGGCAAATGTGCTCAATGCCAATGCTCGTAGCTCCACCCCATCACCTGATACCGGGGGAACAAGAATGAGGAAATCATCCAGATAATGTGAAACCAAAGTGATACCCGCTCTGTAAAGTGCCCAGGTCATCATGTCCGCAACCGCTGAGAAAATTTTCGGAGCTGACCTTAGCCCGAACGGAAGTGCTCTGTCTATATATGTCTGTCCCTCCCACTCGACTCCAAGCCGATGATGATCGCTAGGGTGCACTGGGATCTGCCTGTACGCACTCTCCAGGTCAATCTTCACCATCAGTATGCTAGATCCCAGAGTCTGAATGCACTCAACCACGTCGTCCATATGCATGTACGAGATTGATGCGAGCTCCTCTGAAATTCCCGCATTCACACTGCTACCTCTCGGATAGGAGAGATCGACAATCAGTCTCCACTTGCCTTCCTGATGGGGCTTAGGTATGAGGCCAATGGGGCTGACGTGCACCTGTGAAACCACCTCCCTGGAGAGGGGGCCAATTAACCTACCTAGCCTCCACTCGGACTGGATATACTCAGAGACTACCCCCCGCTGGGAGACTGCTGACGGGTGATTATGACTGGTTGACTTCACCCGGCACACCTTGCGGCACCCCAACCGAAATCCGTGACACAAACCATTCCACACGTACTGCGAAAAACGCTTGTCTGGGTGAGAGTCGAACACCGGTGCCCAATTCTGCAAGCAGCCACTGAGGTGCATCCTTCCGGTACTCCCCACTCTCGAAGGCCAGTAGATCCTCTACATAGATGTGACGACCCTGATAGAGTCCCAGACCTCTAGCTGTGAACGGCGGCAGCCCAGCCAGCTCTCCGACTACTGCACCTGCATAAACCATGTCCTGACAACTGACCGCCAGTTCAACACTCAGACACCTCTACCCCACCAATTATTCTACCCGCCCCCTTAATGACAAGTAAACAATACTCTAGCTATGTCAGGTGTACAATCCCCAAATGAGACTAAGATCCTGCCGTGTCTAGCCATTTAAATTAACCTATCAATGACTACACCAAACTATATCAATATTAAATCTCCCCTTCTTTCACTGAAACGACTATTGGTCTATTAATTCATATATACATACCTATTAATACCCAAACACCTTAATTCCAAACCTACCTAACCACCCTCTATCAACCACCCAACTTGGACAATGATTATATTTGTTTGGATATATGACTATAATGTGGCAACAAATCAGAGGCAAGAATAGATAGTTATAGCGTTCGTAGGCAAACTGACACCCACTAGCGACTCGGGACAAATGGGCGAGGCTGGCCTGGAGGTGGACCCTGCGGCAAACCCTGGGTACTCTTGCTGGGGCAGTGAATCTCTGGGTGAGGTTGACAGCATACACGACACACATGCCTGAATGTGCAACCCCCTGGAAATCTGCAGCTTCCACGATTCCACGATTGACAGATCCGGTTTGAAGTCCCCAAACCTCGGCCCCCAAATGATCTTGTGTCAGAGTGGTGCAGATAACTTAATGCACACTGGTCTGCTCGATGATCCACACCCTGACAGAGAGAGCAAAAAGTACCAGCACGCCCCTGAGGCGCCTGCGCTGATGGCAGCGGGCTCACCAGCATAGTTGAAGCCAGAATAGCCGGATGCAGCTCGTTCCATCTAAGCGAGCCATCTAGCGCTGCCTGTTGACGAAAAACCTTGTCGTACATCAACCAGCTCTTGCCCCCATGAAGCAGTGACTCCCTAACAATCAGCTGGGCATATACCAAGCGCTCCCTCGTATCATCGTCGGGGCATCGTAACGCCAAGTATGCCAAGAAACAGTAAATCCAGGAGGACAGTGATGCAACTTTTCGCAGCCGTGGTTTATTAACCCCTGGGATGCCAACGAGGTGGTGAGGACCATTAAAAGTTTTCAACTCACTAAGCAGAGCTATATTATCGCCCAATAGCTCTTTCATCTCAATGTAAACTCCCGAGCGTGCCTTAGCTACCAATCTGGCAGGGAATGGCACTGATCCAGGAGACAAACACGCTCCAGTCAGAACGGATGCCGGGGGCGAGGTCGGTAGACTTGACATAGGCAGGCTGCTCCCCCACGATGATGACATCCGAGGCCCCAACATTGCCTGGCTGCTTACAGCTGGAGCTGGACGCTGAGACAACTGGCCTGAATCCGCTACTGATGTGGACCTACACTGGCTTGACACTTGGATAGGCTGTGACGTGGCCCCACCTGGCGAAATGACGACTGATGCAATGGATGCCGGAGGTGGCAACCTCCCAAGCCCCCACCCGGTGTGGACCGAGCCTGCAAGCAACGAATATAAGTCAATGCCCTACTGTAGTCCTCAGAAACCCCAACTCCCAGTCACACTCGGTCAACCTCAACAGTGCTGTGCCATGCACATTTCCTCCTCTCAAACTGCCAGAAATCCAGGGACCATAATGTACTTCCCCCCTCTAAAAACCTGACCTAAAGAAGCCTACTCTTTACCCCCTTCCCCCCCCTAACCCCCCCTCTTCTCCTATCACCCCCTCTCATACTTCCCCCCTTTACAAGATTACAAATGCATCCCACCCGGTACGGCGTCGTTAAAATTCCGCGCCGTTCATTGGCCTGGTAAGCATCGCTACAACAACGCGTCATCTGACACGCCCCTGAAATAGAGCCCGAGGCCTAGCCCTAAGCTACTCTACCACAACAGCTAACATACCTTCGCTACTTGGACGCTGAAAGTCTGCCTGGCCTCCGCTAACCGACGATGCTACACCCGCCGTCCCAGCGCGCGACATGCTGTTGAGAGAATCCTGGCGGACCCGCTCGCCCACGGCATCCAGCAACTGTTGAAGGGATAAAGACGCAACTGAGACGTCGGCGGAGCCTCCCGCTGCTTCGTTCCCAGGTGATCCACTATTCGCCAACTCTGAGACAGGGGGGCCTGCCGCTCTCCTCCCCTTTCCTCTCGTTGCCTTTCGCTTCACTTTCGGCATAGATACCTTCCCGGCCAACTCCGTATAAACACAGCACTCGAAGTAACTAAGTAAGCAAACTTGGAGCACAGATTTCCCACTCTAACTCTTACTATGGCTTTAGCTCACCTCGTTGCTGGCAATCTTGCTCACGTGCCACTGTAACATGTGATCCCCGGCCGCGCCCTCCATCCTGTTCACAAGCCCGTACCTTCCGCTGCAGCGATACTTACCCGATTGCCATTCCAACGTTAACCTCATTTAAACTCATTTAAATTACAAAATAAGTGATTCAGGACAAGTTATCCTCCATCAATATGATCAGGTGAAGATGCCAAACCATAAAATATGCTAATTAAGCGATTCTGGAAAGGTTCCCCTCCTTCGATATGATCAGGCGAAGATGTCAAACCATAAAATATGCTAATTAAGTGATTCAGGACAAGTTCCCCACCATCGATATTATCAGGTGAAGATGCCAAACCATAAAATATGCTAATTAAGCGATTCTGGACAATTTCACCACCTTCGATATGATCAGGTAAAAATGCCGAATCGTAAAATATGCTAATTAAGTGATTCTGGACAAGTTCCCCTCCTTCAATATGATCAGGTGAAGATGTCGAACCATAAAATATGCTAAGTAAGTGATTCTGGACAAGTTTCCCTCCTTTAATTATGGTCAGGAGATGATGTCAAACCGTAAAATATGCTAATTAAGAGATTCTGGACAAGTTCCACTCTTTCGATATGATCAGGTGAAGATGTCAAACCGTAAAATATGCTAATTAAGTGATTCTGGACAAGTTACCCTCCTTCGATATGATCAGGTGAAGATACCAAACCATATAATATGCTAAGTAAGTGATTCTGTACAGGTTCCCCATCTTCGATATGATCAGGCGAAGATGTCGAAACGTAAATTATGCTAATTAACCGATTCTGGACAGGTTTCCCTCCTTCGATATTATCAGGTGAAGATGCCAAACCATAAAATATGCTAATTAAGTGATTCTGGACAGGTTACCCTCCTTTAATAAGATCAGGCGAAGATGTCAAACCATAAAATATGCTAATTAAGTGATTTTGGACAAATTCCCCTCCTTCGATATGATCAGGTAAAGATGCCAAACCATAAAATATGCTAATTAAGTGATTCTGGACAAGTTTCCCTCCTTCAATATGATCAGGTGAAGATGTCGAACCGTAAAATATGCTAATTAAGTGAATCTGGACATGTTCCCCTTCTTCGATATGATCAAGTGAAGATGCCAAACCATAAAATATGCTAAGTAAGTTATTCTGGACAAGTTCCCCTCCTTTAATATGATTAGGCGAAGATGGACAGGTTCCCCTCCTTTGATATGATCAGGTGAAGATGTCGAACCGTAAAATATGCTAATTAAAGCGATTCTGGTCAAGTTCCCCTCCTTCGATATGATCAAGTGAAGATGTCGAACCATAAAATATGCTAATTAAAGGGATTCTGGACAAGTTCCCCTTTTTTGGACAGGTTCTCCTCCTTTAATAAGATCAGGCGAAGATGTCAAACCATAAAATATGCCAATTAAGTGATTCTGGACAGGTTCCCCTCCTACGATATGATCAGGTGAAGATGTCGAACCATAAAATATGCTAATTAAATGATTCTGGACAGGTTCCCCACTGCTAATTAAATTATTCTTCCCTCATTCGTTATGATCAGGTGAAGATGCCAAATCAAAACCTGCAATCAATATATATAATATTCACAATAAATATACCGCATTCCCTGACTTTTTTTTTAGTAATTAGGCAAATTTTTTGTGTGTAATTCAAATAGGTGTTCCTTATCTAAGTGCTAGGCACTGTTGAGCTGATAAAAGTAAAATCTTATAGCTTTATTTTTCTCACTCTAACACACTCTGCCACCTTTAGATTCATAAAAAGTGTGTCCTACACACTACTTTGTGAGCACACTTGTATTTTAGTGTGCTCAACACACTTCTTACAATGAGTGTGATAGCACACCATGCTTGATAAGGCTAAAAAGTATGCGCTTTTTACAGTGTGGACATGCTTCTGCAGGAGCTATAGAATCTTGTACTTTTGACAGTGAAATATATTTCTCCAATAGTGAGCATTGTCGTTCAGTGGTTAATGAAAGTGGTGATTTGGAATGGAATGTAAATAAAATATCTAGTGATGAACAAGAGTTTGAGTGTTTCGATGAAATTTCAATAAATTGTAATTATTAATTCCACCATCTTTTCTAGCAATTGTGATGAACGTCAACCAATTTGTTGGAGATAAAGAGGTACTTCTTTGATCACTTTTACTACAAAGCTAGCTCATAACGTGACTTGAACAATAGTTAACTTAGTAGCTACTTATTTCTAAATGTTTCGTGCACATATATGTATCATACTGAAGGAAAACAATGCTCTTTCAACTGGTAGTATTGGTTTAATTTTTATTAGTGCATTGATGTGATAAATATTATAATATAAAATAGTTGGAACTTTTTAATTAAACATTGTAATTAGTGGAAGAGGTAATATCATCTCACGAGTTACAGAAATAATGAAAAACTTTAATCTTCAGTGAACCTACTGATTTTTATTTTTTGGTTATGCACTTAGCTTGCTATAAGATAAATAATAAGCCTACCCATTGTTGCTATTTGGAAAAAAATCTTTAAGGGTTAAATATGAGTGTTAGTGACTATTGATTATTTGGAAAACAATCAAATTTTCAAGATGCATAAGAATAACAAAATCAAAGGATTCTGTTTATCAAGTAGCGTTTCCAAAATACGCTCTGTTGAAAATGCTCTATCGTACCATAGACCTAATCTACTTCTCTATTGGAAAATGGATTTTCAAGTATGCACTATTGTAAAATAATTATCTTACTTTATAGTTGGACGTGTTATGTATAATAGGCTTTTTTTTGTTTAAAAGGCTGTTTCAGATACTTGTCAACTGAATTCAGCATTCATACTTTGCCAAAAAAAGAAAATTATTTACTCATTACTCTCTTTCAAATGTTAACAATACAAAAATACATGTTTGGGATTTGAACTCGGGCCACTTGCCTGTATTCATACTTTCTATGTCCTAATCAAATCTTCCTTTACTGTCTAGATCTAAGATCTACTTTTGGCAGTAAAAATGCTTACTCAAAACTATATCACTTCTAGCTAAGGTGCTTAAACATTATTTTCCCTACAAGTCTGTTGCAAGTATTTTCCTTTGGCTTTACTTGTAGATTTCTGATGGCAGTCTAACTAATTTCTGTAGCATTTTACATTTGCTTTACCAGCTTAGAGGTTTAGTGATCTCTAGTGACTGTTTAACTATACTATGTTATATTAAAATAGAAAGTACAAACTGTATTTATAGTATTTATTTATACATAATTTGTTTGAATTTATAGAAAAAGTACAACTTTCAACAGCTTCTACCGAATGGAATGTATCAGAAATCATTCATTTTTCAGAGTTGAGAGATAAAGACAGACTAACAGAAAAGAAACTACTAAAAAGTAAGATTGCAGATTAAGGTTATAATTTATGGATTGGTTAAATCAAATTGATAAAATAATGTTACTGGCATTGAGTATTTGTCATAGTTATGTGTTTCAAAAGGATTCATTTTAATCTTTTTGCTCATTTTGAACATGCATTGCAAATACTTTCATATCACATTGTTGAAACTGATGGTAATATTTTCAACAATTATACATACGCAATATGTAGTTAAGATTTAATCAGATGATTCTGTTCAGAAAGATACTATATTCTAATTACATACACAATATAAATAACAACTGCAAAGCTAGTGGTATTGTTTAAGATATTTTTCGAAACAATGCGTTTGATTTTTTTTCTTTATAAAACTGTCAATGAGGTAATCATAAATACAAATGCTAAGGTTTTATTGAGATTTTTTAGATTAATATCTTTACCTTTTCTGTTTGTTTGTGGTAATAATTAGTACAAGATACGTCTTGTTTTTAGTTGACGGTAAAAATTTGAAATGCCAAGTATTATATAATAATGGCATTACTACTACAGATATAGAAAAAGGTGTAGATGAAGCCACAGCATTATTGTACAACTTATTAAAATCTTGGTTTTAGCATATGGGTAATCACTTCTTTAGTGCGCGTCGTTGAGTTTATCTATTTGATTATCTGTTTGCTGCTTTGTCTTCTTGTCTGTTAGCCAGTTTATTGGTAAGCAATTCTATCTGCTTGTCTATTTGTTTATCTGCTTGCTTTTTTATCTGCTTGTTGGAGTCAGTTAAATGGTATACATGTCTGTCTGCTTGTCAATAGAATATGATCAATTCAGGGAGAACTTGTTTTTGTTATTATTCTGTTTTGCTTCTGACAGATATAAGCCAATTTATGATCCAAATATTACACATCTGTAACCCTGATGTTCCACCTATCACGAATCCGGCAATAGCATTTGCTAATGGTTTAATTAGATCGACTGCTTACAATATGTAGAGAAATTAGTATTAAAACTTTTCAAAATAATATCATTATGTTCTTATTGTATTAAATAAACACCTAGATAAAGAAATTGAGAAAGCCTGTCAAGAAGCCATACAAAAACAGACATGTGTGGACCTGTGTGTAGGACGAATGAATTTTGTTGGTCTTCCAAGATCTGGTAAAAGTTCAACTCTACATCGATTACTTGGAGATTATATAAATATTGATCAATCTAACATGAAAATTAATGAACCAAGCACTGGAGTAGCTGAGAGAAGGCAGCTATTCATTCAGAGTATCAGTAAGTCCTTTGGATTTGCACAGCAGGGGCAATGGACCAAGAAGGACATTGTTGGTGAAACTTCAATTCTTAATGATGTTATACAAGAAGCTGTAGAAAGTAAGTAGAACTTGTACAAAACTTTAATAAAGCTGCAGGCTTTAATATTTACACCTAAAGTTTATCATTCGTAGCTGCAAATTTAATTAAAGTTTTGAATGTTAGAAGATCATATTTCTCTTGATCACAATCAAATTATATCATTTAGTTGTATTTGATCGTTAATATAGTCCACCTATTATGATGTGTGCATTTAAGTTAATAGGATTCTATTTATTATTAGTGATTTGAATTATATAATTCATGTTCTTCACTATGAATATTATTAAAGTTTAATTTTACTTATTAATATGAATATGACATCAGCAATTTACTTTTACCAATAATAGTTTCTTTAACACATTTTCGATTATTATGCTGTAGTTATAATAATGTGTTAAATTCTATTTAATAAATTGAATGGAATAATTACTGAATTTGATTGATCATTTCATGCAGAGACCAAACTGAAATTCCAAATCAAACTAGATGTATTAGCAGCTGAAGAAGTTATTGATGCCCAATCTTCAAATGATGCTACGGAAATGTCTTTAAATACAACTGTAGAAGATATAAGAACACCGGCTGAAACATCAGCACCTTCTGACGATGAGGACAAGTTAAAAGAAGCACATGCCATCAATGTAGCTGAAATTTATCCTGCTTATATTGAAGCGGCAGCAGAACACAATGAAGAGAAAGTAAAGTATTTACTGAAAGACACTATATACTTGATAACAACTGATCATGGAGGCCAAACTGAATTTCTAGACCTCATGTCTCGCTTTCTAATGGGGGCTTCTTTACATCTTATTTTCAGTCGACTCACTGATTCCTGGGACTGTGTGTTTAAAATGTATTGCACCAATGAAGATGGAATTTTTACTGAGAAAGAAGACTCTATAGTAACTCTAGAAGAAGTCACCTTTCAAACTCTAGCAAGTATAGCATGCATGAAGAACACGAGTGATAAATTGACCTCAAATCAAGACTCTAATACTGACTTGGACAAAGCTAACATAGTTACTAAAGCTATGTTTGTGGGAACATTTAGAGACAAAGTGTCCCTGTCACAGTTTAAAAAACGAGATCAGATTCTTAGAAAGAAAATTGAGCAGACGGAATTTTACCACCAAGACATTGTCGAGTATGCCTCAGAAGAATTCCTGACATTAGCACTGGACAACAAGAAAGGAACTATTGAGGAAATCCACAAAGCAAGACAAACTTTTGAGAATTGCATTAAGAAGAATCTAGGTAAAGTTCACATTCCTTGCTCCTGGTTGATGTTCAGCATTGTTTTGCGATCACAAGGAAAGCGCACAATGACACTTGAAGAATGCAGTGAGATTGCAGAAAGTTTAAATATTGATTTATCGGACGTAACCAATGTCCTATGGTTTCTTCATTATCGTGTTGGCACGCTCCTGTACTATCCAGATGTGAGAGGTTTTGAAAACATAGTCATTTGTGACGTCAAGGTTAGTACTACTTATTTTGTGTATCTATGTTTTTATGTATTTTTGCTTTTATAATCAGCTATTGGTTGTGTAGATTGAAGTGTTTATCAACTTTTAACTATTACAAAGCACTTACATGTTATTCTTGTTTTAAAAAACTGTCGAGTTTTGTTATACTTTTTTAAGTAGGTAATATTTATAGTTCTAAAAATGTATTAGTGTGCAGGCATTTTTCTAAAATTGGATCTGTTCAAATGAAATTATTAATTGCTACAAACTTTGGATGGTATGTAGTTTTTGAACTCGGCATCTAACCAGTAGGGTTTGAATAAGTTGTACATAAAGTTTCAACTTTGGTAGAGATATATAGAATTGGAATTTAAAATTGATGAATTAGTTATAATAAGTTTGAATTTTTTTTGCTTTTCTATTGAACTATTTCATTTTTTCCATATCAGAAGGTTCTTTAATGCTTTAAACATTCATTTCATGCTGATGTCTTTGTACAAATAAATAAACCGACTGCAATTGTAATTCCTTTAATTGCTACGCCATCTCACACTCCTTGTGCTGCTATACTTTTCTATGCTAATTCAATTGAACAGCAGTACCATTTACGTTTTGAATGGGGAATGATAAGCTGTTCAATTATTCTCATAATATTAATTAGTTAAGTTTGTGGTTAATTACAAATGAGTTAATAAATAATGGGTTGGCAGGAAAGTAAGTAATTATGATGAAAAGGCACACATTTTAGAAAAACTAGGCATTTATGACTAAAAAAATCATAATGCTCATAAAGTGTTCGAATTATTTTTTGTAAAAGTAAAAAATATAAACATAATTATTCTCCTTCATTTAATAATTGGTATATATTATTTGTCTTCTAATTGTAAGACAGACAAGATGTGTATACTTTATTATAGTTTATTTGAATTAAACTGTTCAACAAATTATTGTTCAGGTGATCTTTGATGCTGCAACACAACTAGTAAAGAAGACATTTGTGTACAATAAAGCTGGACATCGAGCAGCAACAATGTTTAAGAACAAAGCTCAGTTCACAATGGCAGATCTACTGGAAGCTACTAAAGAAGATGTTAAAGATTCCATTTCTATGGAAATGCTAATCACACTATATGAGCATCATAATATCTTAGCTTACCTTCCAATTACAAGAAATAGAATAGAAATTACTTACTTCATGCCTAGTATTCTTAGAAGTGCTACAAAAGATGAGCTCCAAAAGGTTTCTATTTCTATAGATGTAGCTCCTCTCGTGTATCGATATGAGTGCGGTTATTTACCATTAGGAGTCTTCTCTTCTCTTATTATAGGTCTGGTTTCAAACACAGAACTGAATTGGACTTTCAAGGAAGACAGTCCTTGTCGTAACAAGATTGAATTTCTCGTAGGAAAGGACTTGGACACAGTTACTATCATTAGCTATGCCACATATATTAAAGCGGTACTCTACAGAGAATCTCATCCAACAAGACCCACTTCTGTAGTCTGTGCACACATCAGAGATACAATCACTGCTATGTTAACACAAGTCAATCATAATCTCAAGTACCTCAATGCAAGACTTCAATATGGATTTGAATGTACAGACCATCCATCTGAAAAACAATCTTTTTGGAATTCTGTATTGAAGCGATCAAATGAAGTTCCACCTCACTTATGCATACTGGAAGATGAAGCTTCTCCTAAAATGAAGTGTCTGAAGGACACAAATGTTACTAAAATAATTCCACTTATAGATTCAAGACAGACAGTTTGGTTTATTGAGGTATGACTATAGTTTAGTTCAAGTCAGTGTAATCAAATACTATATTTATCAACACTATAGGAGAAATATGGCAGTGTATTGACTACTGGAACACAACCTCATAAAGGTATTCATTGTAAAGCCGAAAAAGCTAGCATTGAATAAGTGTTTATCATAATAATGATAGACTTATATTAATTTAATATACATTACTATACTATAATTATGCTAACCGTATGAATATACATAGTATTTTCATAATATTATATATTATAATTTAAAACAATGTGCATATTTTTCAAAATATATTATATAGTAGAATATTAGTGGAATATTTAATCTAGAGCCAGTAACCAAACTTTCCTATATTCTTAGCAGCATCAGCATTATTATAATTAGTATGTTAATCTTATATATTATGTAATTTAAAATAATGCACATAATTAAACTTGTGAATTGGGCATAAAGCCACAATTATAATAATAGAAAATTTTGCTCTTTTACTGCCAATATTGTTAACTATTTAACCCGATGTTTAGACTTCTTGCCAAAGTCCTGTTCAGGTGTCAACAAGAGGATTTCAGCAAGAAGTTTAAATGTCGGTTAAGTTGTAATTAACAATATTGGCTGTTAAAAATAGAGAAAATTTGCTAATATTATAATTATTGCAGTCGAGAATGACTGAATCATTGAAAGCCATAATTGTGACCTAAATGTTATAATTAGTCGTAAAAATTCATATATGCGTGAAAATAATTAAATATGCTCATTTTAAATTAATTCGCAGCATTCACAGGAGAGGAACAAGGTTGTGTAGAGAATAATGCTGCAGTGAAGCAATGCTCCAGTGGTCAAGGTAATTCAACAATACTTTATACCTATTATTAACCCTCAGTGCGCATGCACGAGAGGGTTATAGTAATCAACCTGTCTGTTTGTTTACTTGTCTGTTTGTCTGTCTGGCATGCACTGATTTTGGAGATTACTGAAAATCAACCCTTGATTTAAGTATGAACTTACTCAGAACGAAGATTTAGGATCATTTATTGTGCTTCATTTTGTTATTTCGGGCTAATTGTCAAGAAAGCACGAAACTTTCAGCTCCGCGTATATATCTACTTCATGGATAGTGATGCCTAGCATCACGTCATTATCATGTGAGCAAATAATTCCTTGCAGCCTGTGGTGTAGTTAGCTTTATGCTCAGGGCAGTAGTTAGCTTTATGCTCAAGGCAGTTTGTTGAAATCATTGAGTTTTGCGCAGAAAATGTGTACAGGTGAGTGTTTCTGGCCAGTTTAGTTTCTTCTCTTGTGAAGACATGTTTTCATGTACCATTACATTGCTCGAGCTATATTGATGCCTGATTAAATTAGCTAAAGATAGCTTTATCTTATGGTCTGAGATTATATTGTAATGTTTAGTCATGCTGAGAGAATTCACACCTTTGCTGCTTCATCATAATAGCTTTGAAATTTGTATAACTTACTGATTGATATGAGTATAAGCTCCAATTTTAAGTTAATTTTAATGTTAAGTTGCACACACGTTGAAATAGTTCAAAAAATAATCTGTAGAATGTATGTATCATATTATACATTCTGTATGGGAAAATAGACCACAATAAAAAGACCTTATAGGAAAGTTGATTAAAAATAGGCAAGTTTATTAAATTTTACAAATAATTAGTTCATGTTGAATGGGAATTAATTATTGTGTTTTTATGCAATGAACATTTCTGAGTAGGTTAATATTCATAATATTTTTGCACACTGTTTAATATTTCAATGTCGTGCAGAAATTGAGGAGTTTTCTGGACATGACTTCTCTGCAACACAACTGTGTACAAGTAGTCAAGGTAAATACATAGTGTAGTGATTCCATAATTAGTTAAAACAAAGTATTTGAGTTATCATAATTACTTTTGATTCATTCTTAAAAGGCAAAATGCCTATGAAGTAGCAGGCATGTGTTCATTAATAGAAAATCAAATATATTTAGCTAAAGATATTGTTGTTGCCATGTTATATTATAATTCACACTTCGACTTGAATGATAACTTTCTTGTGAATTAGAATTTTAAATAACTTGAATTGTATTTTTACACATGTATCTTAGGCTATCCCTTTACCATGGGCAATCTTGTTTGTCTAAAGTGGACTGACTCTAATAACAAGAAGCAAAGAATTCCAATTATCTCAGAACTTAGTCCCAAATGGAGTGACATCAGTGACCTACTTGGATTCAGTCCTGCTCTCACCCAACAAATAGAACTTAACTACAGCAGAGTACAAGATCGTTGCAAAGAAGTCATGCGTTTATGGCTCAGCAGTGAAGAAGGAGCATATCGTTATTCCACCACATGGGAAGGTCTAATTGAACTATTAGAGGATATCGAATTATCAAGTTTAGCTTCAGACATTCAAGATGTAGTGTGCCAAACTACAGTATGAAGCAAACGTTTCGATTCATGAATTTTGTTGTAATTTTTTTGTAACATTTGATTTTTCCAGTTTTTCGTTACACAAAATATTAATTGAATTCTTTTGTTGTAGAATTTGACTCATATGTACATTTAGATATTTGTTTCATTGGTTGATATATTTAAGTATTTTTGTTTTGTATAGCAATTACATACAAATATGGCAATATACATACATCCAAACAAATAACCCTAAATTTTATATTTTGTTATCCTGATATTATAATGTCTTGCTCGCTAGCCAGACCCTTCATACAAACTAGATAGAAACTTTCACACCTAAAGGGTTAGGTGGGAAAGTTTCTATCTAGTTTGTATGAAGGGTCAGAACTTGATAATTGTGATGATAAAGCCTTTTCAATCCACAAATTATGGCTCCTCTCCGGAAAAAGGTGCTCTGACGGCACATAATTGGTGGTCTGTTAATTATGAGACTGCAGCAAACGCTACTACTTAACAGTATAAATGAAAAATGTGAAGGTCTTGGAAGTCGAGGGTTGTCGTAGTTCAGTGGTTAGACCACTGGTGGCTGGAGCCAGTGGCCCTGGGTTCGATTCCCGGCAACGACCAAGATTTTTCCTTTTTTTCGTGTGTTTTTTTCCAGATCCCTTTAGGTGAAAAAGTTTCTATCTAATAATAATAATATCAAGCAGGTACCCTGCCACACAGTGGTATTACAAAGTAAGAATGCAGTAGCATAAGGTATTTTTATCCATGGTCATCATTCTCTACCATTCGTTAAAGTTACATCAGTTTCCCTCTCCTGCTCTATATTTTCCTGAACTATCTCATTTCTGTATCCCAACCTTTCTTTATTTCAGAACTTTCTTCTTGAGTCATGGAGATACTATTAGGGGTGGACAATTGAAAATCGGGTATATGTTTGATGTATATTTGTATGGATTGTATGTATGCCCCTAAAATGCACACGTGGCTCATTTTTCTCTAAAAAAACGGTTTTTTGGGCTTATTCCCAGTTTATTTTGGTACTACAGCATTAAGAAGTCTTAATTCAAACTTAAGACTCCAATTTGTGAGATAATTCTAGTGGAACACTTGCTTTTCAAGTCATAAAAAGTTACTATGACTGGTTACTATGACACTGAAACCGTATACCAGACATAATTTCAAAAACTCGCCGTTTTGGGGGAGGGGGGCTTCTCAGTAGTCTCACGGGGTCAGACACTTTACTAAATGCAAAGCGAGAAAAGGGTCTGATCAAATGAGGGGGGTGCGCTGTACCGGACCCACAAATCACTGGGGAAAATGTGGTGTTAAAATTACTACAAAACACGAATTAGAAACATTTCACTTATAGCTCTGCTCTGAAAGTATACTTCTATCTTGGAGGATGAAGCTGAAAAGAAGTTGGGAGTGACCTTGGATGAAGTATTGGAGATCCATAGAGACAGTTACTTGTGTAGGCTTTATGATAATATGACATTATTGAAGATGTCAGAACTTCGTCAGAAGATAGCAGAATTTGGAATATTCTTCTCTTCTTTGCCTGCCCGGAAGATAAATCACTTCTGCAAAATAAATAACTCGCCATAGTTTAAGAGGTATACGTTGTTAGTGTCGCAAGTACTGAAACTCTGGTTATTCAGCTATGGAGTTGTTCTCATTTACAAAATCTGGACACTCCAAAAAAACAGAGAGCACCCAACAAAAACCAAGAACACAAACATGAGTCAGCATAATTATGTGAAAATCAAATACATTAAAAAGAGTGTTTAATGGGTTTTATGACTCCATTATTTAATGAGTGTTGTTGACTGTTCAGTGCTGCTCAACAGCAAATAGTTAGTTGATGTTTGGGAAACCCAAACATACGTATCATCCATTATATACATATAATATATATATAACATATACCCTATTTTAGATTGTCCGCCTTAACAGTATCTCGCTCGCTGTGCTCGCTCACCAATAACAAATACATTACTTTAACTGCAGGAAAAAAAACAGAACATAATGTGTCAGTGTTAGTATATACATTTACACACTATTTGCAGGACATGTGCACACATTTGTAAAAATTATTAATTGTAAAGCTAGCTACAAAAATGAATAAAAGAACACAACATCAGTCTCAGTCATTGCATTCCATCTCTCTAGAGGTTCTGGCTGATGTTCTTGGGACAAGTAGGATTGCATAGATAGTCACAGTCATTCACTTTAGTCTGGGTTGAGTTGTAATGCCTCCGATATGGACATGCCTCCTGCTCTGACATTATCCCATGTAGCTTCACTTTTAGTTTGAACGTGAACCAGGCATGAGTCCAGGAAATACCCATTTCCTGTGGCATTGTTGAATGACCACGCCCACTTGCTCCTCAAAGGACTGAAAGTATTGCATACACATGCACAAGTTCATTTACCAATAATCCTTTTTTATTTAATATTTGTATTCATTAATTCATTCATTCATTCATTCATTCATTCATTCTTATATTTATTTATTTATTAATTTTTATTCAATCATTTATTCATTCATTCATTTATTACTTTCTTGACTTATTTATTCTATTTACTACAACACCACTCCTACAATATGTCTACACCTACTTGAATTGTAAGTTAAAATATAAAATGGCTTTCTTACTTTTTCAAAGAAGTGGAAGTACTCCATTTCTTCCGCGTTGCAATTTGGTGGTAAACATGGCAGAGCAAAGAGTCCACTGAGCTGTGCCGTATCATCACGTGAGTTGAGCACAAAAGTAGGAGCTTTTATGTATTTATAGATGTGCTATAACACATTCATTATAATACTCTAACATAACTACTGAAGTATTTGTGCTTTACTTAATGGTCAAAACTTCCGGAAAAAAAACTTACAGAGAGGAATGTAGATAATATTTTTCGTTTTTAATGGAATTTGTTATGAATTGCTTCTGCACTTAAAATGCCAACATTGCTGTTAAATGAGGTCTACTACCTCAACAATTGACTGACTGATTGCCATTTAGAAGTAAGCCAAAACTCATACTCCAAAAGATACCTCGATATTTCTGTTGTAGCCTTAGACATACCTCCACAAAAAAGTTCGAACATCACTTACTAACTATAGCGTTAACTTCTTGAAGCTATAGCATTTGAGTGAGGCAACACAGATGACAAGAAATAACACTGTTCCCTAGGTTTTACTTCAAACCACCGTACAGCAGTTCCAGCAGTGAAAGGGTTAAAATTCAAAGTGAAAGTGTGGAGAATAAAAATAATTTTAAGTAAACTTACACGTACCCACCAGTGTAACTTGAAAACAATTAGTTTTTTTTGACAGTCTCAACATATACAAAATAAATTTATGTCTTCACTAAGCCTCGAAGCCTCTTAAAAGTGCATGATCAGTCAACTCAAAAGCCACAAATATCACATGCATAGAATTTACTAACTGATACATTAAACACAAAAGAGCAAGGAAGGCCAATCATTTTTATCTTCTTTTTCACTAACAATTAATAAAAAGGTTAACATTTTCAAGGAGTCTATTTATAGCAATGATGATACTTGCTGGAGCAAACATGCACTTCCAGACCATGTCTCCCGGGTTTTCATTTTTACACTCCTCCATAAGACCATTGCTTATTCCCATAGACTTCATCACTAACAAAAATACAAATACCCTAAGATGATTTCAATTATACCAAACTGCTAGAGAACTAGTCATTCACATCACAAGAAGGAAAGACATGAAAATCACAATTATTTTACTCACTGTTATAAAATGCAGTTGAAACTTCACCATCCTTGGTATATCTGGGAATGTCTATGAAGAACCTATAGGTAATAATAGAGTTATTCCTGACAAAACATTAGCTGAGTGGGAACCACACATTACCCAGCATCGGGAAGTCCACTATACCGAGCAGTGGATGGAACAAGAGTCTGGATATAATTCATGTGCATATAGACAGCCAAGAATGACAAATTTAATACAACATATGATATAGTCTATAGAGACAGCCACACCTTCAGCTGTGGCACATGCCAATTACACAATAAGAACATTTGTGTGGTTAAATATACAGTATTTGATCACATGAGTAGTTGCATACTTTCATGTGACATTTAGCAATTGTAAACTGTACCCACAAGTACATAGCTATAGAATTCTACTGTCAGTAGAAGAGCTCTGAGAACAAAAGACTTGGAACAGTGTTGATGAAATGAAGCTATTTTACCTGAGCTTCCAGTGAGTACCACATCTGTAGCTTGCTTCACGTTCCTGTTCACTTGAGATCATCCATGATAGCTGTCAAATTTTTAAATCCTCTAAAAGAAAGACATAGCTAATAAGCTACAATCTCATTATATGTGATTCACCAACTCACCTGTAGTATATATTTTTTCCTTCATAGACATCTGGATCTTCTCTGTAAGAGGAAAAATATTTATTCTCAATGCAGAATAATTCCAGTAGCTGCAGTCATTATCACTTTTCTGAATCGTCAATGTATCAGAATAGTTAAAGACTAACTAACTGTTCCTGGGTCATAAGGCTGTGGAGTCATAAAAGAGGGAAACAAATATGAATTCCGTTTTACCTTTCTTTTGCACACGAGTTTACAGAATTTGTATTGGACTAAACATGAATTTGTATAGGATCAAACATGAATTTGTATAGGATTAAACATGAATTTGTTAGATCGTACACACCTGAGATTAACAACTATGTAGAATTTTAGGGTAATAACGTCATGTAATTAGACATAAATGTGTTATGTTATCGTGACAACAACTTTACACAAACAGTTAAAATGTTATTCAACAGTTTATAAATTATCCCACAATCTCCCGTAACAAACACACCAAAATTATAAACTGAAATGAGATCAATCTCTGGAGGAACTTTCCTCCAGTGAATGTAGTTGTAGGTATGGTGCGGATTCAGGGGGTTCTGTGCTTCACAAAGATTGACAAATTGTTATAGCTACATATCATCTTAGCTTGAGAAAATAATCCAATTAAAAGGGTTACGGCTCACTGTAGAGATATATTATTATACTGATGGAAATATCCTTTCAACATTTCAGCACAGAAGTACACATGCATGCACACTATATACTGCATGCATCATACGAACACATTTATATATATCTCCAGGTAGAATCACTACACTGGGACAGGGGCTGAAATTTTCAAGAGGAAGTTACAACATAAAATATTAATAATAATAAACAAACTAGCAACACATGCAACAACTTTTTAATTGTAAAGCGTAATGACTGTTAGTTAATTAATTACTTGTGGCTAACATTCCATACCCAGCCAACCAGCTGTTCTAGCTTGCCCTCTATTTACTCATTCAATTCCAAGTACCCATCAAGTGACTTTACTCTTTTGCTGAGACCACCCATACTCTCTCTATTAGCACACATTTGTAAGTTAAATTATTGTTGTCAGCCACGTTGCGTGGTGAGAGATTGAGACATCAGTTGTATGTTATGTATTTAATTTTTTTTCACTTGACTACTACTTACTACTTTTGCCTGTATTATTAAAAAAATTTATTTAATATTGACAAGCAATAATTCTCCTCATTGTTCATGATTAAAACCGACTCATTTTGATTTGTACGAGCTAGTACTACTTACATGCAAACATATTAGAACTTTTGGTACTTATCAAGTTTGGCTTAAAGCTTTCCAAATTGATTGAGTAATACAAAGCTCTATAGTCCTGGCAAATCTTGGAAAAAGAATATGATATTGTGAGTGTACAGTCCAATCAGCTGCCAGGCACACATGAACTGTGTGGCTATTGTGGTTTGTGAATTTGGTAAGCTTGAATACAACTTGGTGGCTTAGAGGATATGTGGAACAGATTTCTTGATAACAAACCCTGGCAAAGGCCTGGCACCAATCAGCAAAGACTTCCGATTTCATCAATATTAATTATGTTTAGTTCTGCTGCAGGACAATTAGGAAACATCACAGAGAAATAGTTGCATAAGTACCCAGTGACTAGCTCAAACCCATGAAACCTCAATTATCCAGCATTGCATGTGTCAATAGGTAACCCACAATGTGTAGTAGTATCAGCAGCTTTGTTTAATTGGTACCAGAGAGTCAAAAGAATCTTCCTTATGCTTAGTATTACAGTATAAGACACCAACTGTTTACAAATTACTCCTCCCACTACATTCATTATTTCCTCCTTTCACAAATCTCCTCCAGCATGATCAAATTGCAGTCAGCTCAATATGTACATAGTGTGGTGTGTGTATGTATGTGTGTGTGCATGTGTATAAGAATGTGTGTAACATGTGTTCATGCATGTAATGTCAGTCTCCCAGAAGCCAGCCCATGTATCTAGAGGATATCAAGCCCAGCAAAAAGGCAAGCAGTATCAGAAGTTTGCTATTAACACCAAAATAATAATTAATTGTGTCATAATTAATAAATGTGGTTTACTTGCATGGGGGTCAAGCAGCTTACCCAACCCTTTTTTTTTTGTTAGCTTACATTACTTTTAGCACAAATACACACCATGTAACTATTCATTATACACTATATCCCAAGCACATGCAACCCAAACAAATACACAATAGACCCACAATGGCTATAAACAAATTAGTATCTTTAGGTTGTGAGTATAAAGCTTATATCAATTATAACAGTAAGATAAAAAAGAAAGCTTCCATCATTGGTTAAGTAAGGAGTTTCTAGGATCAAACAGCAATGGAATCATCTTGGCCAAGTTTTCTGCATGGAAGGGTCCTAGATATAGCTAAAAATAAAAACAACATTATTTCCCAATTGCTTTGCATAAGCATTCCCATTCTACTAAGAAATACTTTTAATATACACTATGCCCTTCTATCGTGACAATAATCTAAATAGCTACTATACATGCTTGTCAATGATCCACAAAAACGAAGCAATAAAAAAAAGAACACATGATATCTCACTTATTTTGATAATCTGGAATTTTTTCTTCTAGATCACGCTTTTGCTCTATATACCCTTTATTGGTCATCTTAGCATTAAGTGTATCAATAGTTTCAGCAGTACTTCTGCATCTCTTCCTCCTTCCTTATGAAGAGGCTGGATCGTTAGACAAAATTGATGTGTCTCCATCTGTGGCTTCATTGATGAAACTGATGATACCATTGTTCTTTAAAGATAGACTGGCACAAAAGGTAATCACATCAGAAAGATAAGGAGCCATTTCTGCACAGAAATCATTAACATCCTTTGTAAAATTGGAAAGTCGGCATTTAAAACTAGATTTGTTACTCCCATCTTTGTCATGACCTTTAAACTGAGGAAACAAATTATCAAATAAAATGTTGATGGTAGCTTGCTAGAAACACACAGACATTATGCTAGCTAGTTTATTCTTTGTCGCACCACAAAAACTCCAAATTGTGGAAGCCTAACTAATCAATGTAGGCAGCTAAAGTGTTAGTAGTATAGCAATGACTGTTACAATACTCACGTTTATGACATCTGCACTACTAACAGGTGCATGTACAACAGGTCCACTGGAAACACCATTGGTTAACTCGTTCAACTTCCTTTTTTCCAAAGAAAAACTTGCTTGTATCTTGTGTGAAGAAAATCAAATGCCAAAGTTTTGAAGAAATATTTACACATTCTAAGCTGCAATTTTTACTGCCTGAACTGAAGCCATTTTACTGAACACTGAATTCTATTGGCTACAGGCTATAAAAACCACATGGTGTTAATTACTTCCTGAGCTTCTAGCAAGCTCATTGGACAATAGGCAAAATTCAAGTTCTTGAATGGAGTTCAAGATGGAAGTTGATGAATGCTTATCGTTTAGTTCTGATTGCAGCAATGATTCTTCAGCAAGTGGCCTGAAGATGCTTCCCTTCTTGACTAACCCCACAAGGAACAGAACAAGAGGTAATATATTTTAGTTGTATTGGTTCAGATAGCTAGCTAGTTTTGTAATTTATAGTGTCATTATTTTTTAGCTATGAGTTTGTGTAACTTCTGAATATTGCATAGTAGCCCCAATCTTGTGCTATCATAATAAAAAACATTTATTTCAACTCTTCGTTGTATTCCGACAAATAATAAATTGTGCACTAAGCTTTGCACAAGTAATGAATATTTGTATCAGACAGATTAAGTTAGAACCTGTCTTTTTTTTTGGGAAAAAAATACAGCACAGTGTGTATCTAAAGTGCTTTACAATAATTTCAGGCATTTTTGGTTGTCATGTGACAAGACAATCTTACAGTAACACAATTAAGCTTTCAGAATATTACTACATGTGTTTACATAGGACTAATTATCTCACTGTGCATGAAACTGCCACAAATATTATTGTATGTTGAACTTTGTACCACATGCACAGCAAAATTAATTCATGACATGAATGTCATTAAACCAGAAGGGAGGGGTATGAGCCCTCAGAACCCACCTCCCCACCTCCCTGGACTAGTTTGCTCCCCATTTGTGCTATATATATTATAATTTCTTATACAATGAAATCGACAATTGCAGGTCAACCAGAGTTTCCAACTGCCTGTCTAATGTCTCAGTAATGCTGTCAATGTAAGCAAGTTACTTGCTTCAAATTGCTATCACAAAGTACAATAAAGCGCATACGATTAACAGTTTATTCGTTATCGGACGCTGAGCAGATTCAGCTTGTTTTGAATTATATGCCAGAACATAGCCAAAATGTAGGTATTGTTAATTCAGTAGGTGGTCACCAGGTGTGTGAGACATGCTTCAGGAAGGTGTATGAATTTCGATACCATAGATTTGTAGCAATGAAAGCCAAATTTCACAATGGCATATTTGTAGCTGAGCATGGTAGGACAGGAAGATGTGAGATTACCAACTCCAGCATTCGAGTTATTATTTGGCTCCGTACATTTAGTAAAAAAGTTGGAGACCGAATGCCTACTTCATCAGCTATTCATTTGCCTTCTTGTCTCACTAAAGCTGATGTTTATACTTTAATGCTGTAGTTATCTATATTTTATGACATTTGGAGCACACATTTCCACCATGTCAAGATTCCTAAGGTAATTGGTATTTTTTTAAATAAATGGCATTGATGGAATTTTACCTTGCATGGCAGGAGAACCTTCTTTCAGAATGTAATGTATGCACTATAATCAAAGAAGGTCGAGAAAAAACATTTAATGAAGAAATTAGAAAATGGCTCACAGAAGTTTTTGAATAACGCATTCAGCTTGAAAAATATGGCTAATATATTTTGGCACAAACACAAAATTAAACATTTTAATTTTATTCTTAGGAGTGAAAGAGAGAAGTATGCTAAACACAGACAAAAGGGAGAGAAAAAGCCAAGGCAATACTTAAGCATTATAATAGATGGAATGGATCAGTCTAAAACAAACATACCCCACATTGTCAACCATCCCAAAGTGATGGCTGGTGCTTACAGGCTGGAAACATAATCACTGGAGTTAAAGTTCATGGCCAATCCAATTCACTATAATGTTTATAGACAGTGGACAATAACCATGACTCCAATCTGACTGTGGAAGTGTTATTACGAGTATGTATATATCAGTTAAGGTAAGAATTCTATCAATATGATGTACAGTAATTCATAGGGATGTAAAAAATATAAGCTGCAGGATTGATTACCAGAAAGTGCTGTATATTCAGATGGATAATACTTGTCATGACAATAAGAACATTTACGCTCACATTTGCGGCTATTGGTTTATTGGGAGTGTTCAGAAAGGTATTTATAGGATATGATTTGACTGATCCCAGGTTGATATAGATATTTATGTGTGTAGGTGAAGTTAGGATCCCTACCAGTTGGACATACTCAAGAGGATATTTTCATGCATATCTCAAAAACTGCAACATCACAATGCATTGACTATTCCAGGTCACCTAACCTAGCAAAGTTATAAACTACATGTAACTATACACTTTTTCCTTGTTTTGTTTTTTCCAGATCTTTGTCAAAGTATAGAAGTGTCTTTCTCACCACCTCCTACAAGTGGTGGTTTTGGATTCTGTAACTGATGTCAAGGATTGGATGTCAGATCAAACTCCTCTACTCCATGACCATCTTAAGGCAGATCAAACTCCTCTACTCCATGACCATCTTAAGGCAGATCAAACTCCTCTACTCCATGACCATCTTAAGGCACATCAAACTCCTCTACTCCATGACCATCTTAAGGCACATCAAACTCCTCTACTCCATGACCATCTTAAGGCAGATCAAACTCCTCTACTCCATGACCATCTTAAGGCAGATCAAACTCCTCTACTCCATGACCATCTTAAGGCAGATCAAACTCCTCTACTCCATGACCATCTTAAGGCAGATCAAACTCCTCTACTCCATGACCATCTTAAGGCACATCAAACTCCTCTACTCCATGACCATCTTAAGGCGATCAAACTCCTCTACTCCATGACCATCTTTAAGGCAGATCAAACTCTCTACTCCAATGACCAGCTTAAGGCAGATCAAACTCCTCCCCCTACTCCATGACCATCTAGGCAGATCAAATCCTATACTCATGACCATCTTAAGGCAGATCAAACTCCTCTGCTCCATGACCATCTTAAGGCAGATCAAACTCCTCTACTCCATGACCATCTTAAGGCAGATCAAACTCCTCTACTCCATGACCATCTTAAGGCAGATCAAACTCCTCTACTCCATGACCATCTTAAGGCAGATCAAACTCCTCTACTCCATGACCATCTTAAGGCAGATCAAACTCCTCTACTCCATGACCATCTTAAGGCAGATCAAACTCCTCTACTCCATGACCATCTTAAGGCAGATCAAACTCCTCTACTCCATGACCATCTTAAGGCAGATCAAACTCCTCTACTCCATGACCATCTTAAGGCAGATCAAACTCCTCTACTCCATGACCATCTTAAGGCACATCAAACTCCTCTACTCCATGACCATCTTAAGGCAGATCAAACTCCTCTACTCCATGACCATCTTAAGGCACATCAAACTCCTCTACTCCATGACCATCTTAAGGCAGATCAAACTCCTCTACTCCATGACCATCTTAAGGCAGATCAAACTCCTCTACTCCATGACCATCTTAAGGCAGATCAAACTCCTCTACTCCATGACCATCTTCAGGCAGATCAAACTCCTCTACTCCATGACCATCTTAAGGCAGATCAAACTCCTCTACTCCATGACCATCTTAAGGCAGATCAAACTCCTCTACTCCATGACCATCTTAAGGCAGATCAATTCAAGTTTCATTGTAATGAATTAGGAGAGTGTGTCATGTTTTATAAGAATGGAGTACCGACCCATTCGGTTACCGCAAAGTGGGCCTGCTTTTCTTCCCAATTGCAACACTTTTCCCAGTAAGTTGCCATTGATGGCTTCCAGACAATTTGAAATTATTGGAAAATATTTATTTAAATAAAGAAACTGTCAGTGCCTCTGCCTGGTGGACTAACTGGCTTGAACACGCTCATCACTAAGAGGACAAAATCTTAGCCAATAAAAGGTGAAAGTGCTTGAATCTTAAGATTAAAATTACAAGATTATAATATTATATAAAATTATATTTCAATGATTCAGTGATTCTCGGCTGAAATAATTATAATAATAGGAATTTTTTCTCTTTTTAACAGCCATTATTTTAAATTATAACTCAACCCGACGTTTCGACTTCTTGCCAAAGTCCTCTTCAGGGGTCAACTGAGGTCGAACTCTCCTTGGTGATATAATAAAACAAAGTAAACAGCAAGATTTCTGGAGGGCACGCTTACTGTTTATTATGTCCTGGAGGGTGATTTGCATGCAGCATGGATAGCCAGCTTCCTGGAAGCTCTAAACCTATGTCTCTATTAAACTTGTTGTTAGGTGTCACCTGTATGTGTAGAGCTTCCTTGATCTTCAACTCACGATTCTTACTGGCTATGTCTACGACTCTTACCTCTTCCCATTTAATGGGTTGATGCTGCTGCCAAGCATGTTCAGCAATGGCTGAAACTTTCTCATCACCTCTCTTACAAGCATCCTGATGTTCTTTTACTCTCTGCTCAAGCCTTCTAGTTGTGTCACCTATGTATACTTTACCACAACTGCAGGGTAATATATATATATATATATATATGATCTCTGATTGCAATTTTTATCCAGCTACATTACCATGAGCAATTTCGAGTTAACCAAAGAGAATGTTGCACTATTTCCCTGATAGAAGCAAAGTGCAAAATGAAGGTACAGTAATAATATCTTGTAAATAAGTCTGTGCATTAAAATAGTCCTAAATGCGGGACTTATCCCCATACTTCTCTTCCTCTGCCTATGTGTTACCTTTCCCTATGCCTAAAATGCTTCTTTCCCCTCCCTCTCTGCTTAAGCCTCGTTCATTCCCCTCACCTACAAACTTCATACAACAAGCCTGCCCACAGCCATTTACTAACAACTTAAGAACAAAAAGCCATATGAAGGCTCAAGCTATATGCCTTGTGGCCCTTTTAATTATATTCATATTGATAACCTTCCACCATCACATGATTCCATGGTAACCATACTTGGCTTCATATCTGATGCAATGTGATTTGCTAAAAAAATTAGCCCAGCATACTCGAAAACCTCAGAATTCAGCATTGGACATAGTAACCAATAATATGTTAGTGTACTATTTGAATATTGTATGATTTCGAAGGGTCATTCTTGATGTGGAATCGGTAATTTCTAGATTAAGTTAGTGGACTACACACGTCTTTATTATTTAAAATACAACGTTTCGATTGAAGTTGCTCGATCTTCTTCAGGTGGAATATAACTGAAATGGCTGGGTGATGGTGATACAGAAGTTTATATAGGTATGAGATATAATAGAGCAGTTGATGACTGAATGAAGGTGTTGATAAGAGTCTATTGATGCTTTTATTGATGTGTTAATAGATGATAGAATGAGTCTGACTAGTGGGGTGAGGAATGCCAGAGTAAAATGGGTGAATAACCAATAATTAAGTCAGTAAGTAAGGGAAAAAAAAAATATAATAATAATAAATATACATGTATATATATATATATATAATATATATACATCTATATATATATATATATGAAATAAAATAATAAGTAAACAAATAATGATAATAAAGATATGCACTTATGTGATGTTGCTCATCCATATTGGGCTGATGTTAAGTCCTTCGTCTTGGTTAAAATTTGGAAAACTTTTGATGTGGATTGCCTCCTTAATTCTTCTTCTATGCCAGATGCTTTCTTTTTCTATGACAGTGCTGCCTTGCCAGTCAATTCTATGGTGTTCCTCCAGGCAGTGTTGTGCAACTGCTGACTTCTGAGTTTCAAAGTTCTTGCAACACCTCTGATGTTCAGATAGTCTAACTCGTAGTGTTCTTCCTGTCTCTCCTATATAGGAACGGTCACAATCTAAACAGGGAATGCGGTAGATAACTCCAGGGTGATTAACTAGGGTCGTGCTGCCGGCAAATGTACCAATGTTAAATAAACGAGCGGTATTGGAAGAATCAGTATATAACTATATGTATCAGGACCCATGCAGTGAAAGACAAGAAAAATCTTTAAACATTACTGAAGGACTTAAAGATAATGATATGTTCTGGAATGAGTCTGTAAATAAATTACAAAAAACTAAGGTTGATGTGTCATTTATTGAACTGAGGTTTGTATCAGGAGATTCAGATTTGATGAGCCACACGAAGGGAAATATTGTATCAGTATTAAAACAGCCAGCTATCTGGCTAGAGATATTCAAACAATAGTCAGTGAGTGTTGCTATAGCAATAATGTATAAGTAGGGTGCTATAGCAATAATTGTATATTATTTGTTCCTCATGTTTGTCGAGGCCAGTATAGAGTAACTGTTAGTTAGACGAGTTAAATTTCAAGTGACTCCATATTTACAATGATCACATGGAAGACTTGATTGCTGGTATAGCCATAGTTTACGTAATTGTCATTATTATATATAATTCAATGTATACATTATAATTACAAATAAAAGCAACAATAACTAATTGTAATGGAAATTTGCATGTCTCTAGGAGGCAAGCATATGCACACATGTATTAGAAAAAGTGAGTAAATTTGTACATAGTCATGTTGTATCAATATTGCATGTGGGCTGGGTTGAGGAATCTGAGCCCTAGCCCTAGCCCTAGCCCTAGCCCTAGCCCTAGCCCTAGCCCTAGCCCTAGCCCTAGCCCTAGCCCTAGCCCTAGCCCTAGCCCTAGCCCTAGCCCTAGCCCTAACCCCTAGCCCTAGCCCTAGAGTTAAATTAAATCTTAATTTAGAAACTTGAGAAAGCACACACAACGAATTGAATGGACAACCAAGACTGAAGCACATGGCACAAGACTCAACTATATATACAACACAAAAACCACACCTACAAATCACACGAAAGGCTGCAAAGTTCCTGCTCTGCCACAGACAAGCTAACACACAAACATTTACAACACCAATTAACTCGTGACTTACACAACTCAGACAAACAATTTGTAACATGATACAGCATATAACACAACCACACATACATACATAAATGTTCTCTTGCCCTTCATTCTTCATGTGGGCACTTCTTCATGTGGGCTGGCCCACATTGCAGTTCGTGATTAATCCCAATTGGATTTCAGTGCACTATTTAACTTCCATTTCTAACAAACAACTCTGCTAATGTAGGCAATAAATTTACTCAAATAGAAATAGTATACTCAGACATCACCAGATTTTCATTCACATGACTCTGAGGTATGTCTCCATAATGCAATAATAACAACTACTTGTGGTGATTTAGAACAACTGTGGTTTCTGTCCACTACTCTATGAGTGACACTCAACCACAAAGGGTTCACTTGACCCCATCCCTTATTGGTATGGAATCTAATAAATACCCTTAATGTAATTAATGTATTACCGGTATACATATCTAAGCTAACGATACACATTTGCCTGATATAGTGATTGCTGAGTGATGCAATGCTTATATATTCCAAAACGCCACAGAATAAAAACAAAGTATCCTTGAATTCAAAGATTTTGATTTTTCAGGACTTACTCACATGGCTTCTATTGTATTGATTCTATTGTTTTGGACAGTTTAGTTTGCACATTCAAATAATTAAAAAATTGCAGGTTACTCTAGCAAGAAGTTGAAACATTGGGCTAAGTTTTAAGTATAAAATCTTATTAAAACAGAAAAAAAATGTTAGCAGCTTTACATATTCTTCATTTAGACTCTTCTATAGTACTTATAAACGTTTTCAGGGAAACTCCCTGGGGTAATACCTGGCAAGCCTTCTCTCATGTGACTTCCTAATATAGCAGCAACCTGTGGAACACTGAACATATTCATATCATGAATGTGTTGTTGTTTTTTTAATTTTCAATCATATTTATTAATCTCATCAAGAAATGACAATTGTTGGTGTAACTAAATTGTCTATAGTGAAGGACAATATGAAGATTGTTTTAGCAGAGAGGGCACAGGTGGTTCCAAAATGACAGCTGTTGAACTGTCATCCATTTGAATTTCATGCCTTGAATCAATACTTGGATGCTCCTCTACAGCCACACACAGCTCAGGCTCCTCGTTTTGAAGTTCATGGTTTTGAGATGAACAAGTATGCTCTATTATCTCTGGTCCGGTTTTCTTCAATCACTTCACCACACATAGGCTATTGTACATCTTTATGTTAGTGTTTGGTTTTTCTGGATCATCTGGGATTCCATGACCTGGAACTTCTCTCATATTGCTGATGCTTGGTTCATTCCCTCTAATATGTGTGGGTGGCGGTACCAATCCTTCAATTGAAGTTCTCCTTATTGAAGTCTCATCCACTGTGCTATGTACTGTGATCTAAAGACAATAGAAATGAACACAATTATATTATTATCATTTATTTGTTGACTGATACTTATTAAGAAATTATATTAGCTAATACAGTAATAGCATGACTACAATATTGCCGTTTTTCATACCTCAATTGTCTCATTTGGGGATACTGAGGTCAACACACTGGCTTCCTGAGTTTCCTTCGCGTGTTGCTGAAATTTCTTTTTACAGAAGCAGTAACAGCTCATCACTACCAGTCCCAACAAGACTACAAATCCTACTATTCCTGTAGCCAAAATTATTCCAATTTTATCACCTAGAAAGAAAACATAATTACAATCAAATATGCATAACTTTGAAAAATATATTTACATACGTGTTAAACTAGCCCTTGCCGCAGTGTATGTAGTTTGTAGATAAAGATTTACAGAAGAACTAGACACACTGGATGGAGAATAAACTCTGGAAGAAGTAGGAAGTTGGCTAGTAGTAGGGGAAGGGATTGAAGAAGAACTTGTAGTGAATGTATGATTCATACTCAGTGTACAACCAGTGTGGTTAGAATGATATTGAATGTAGCATATGACCATACTCCCTCTGTACTTCATAGTGTGAGGAACAGTGAAGTTAGAACAAGAACCACTATTCTCCCGAACAATATCTGTATTCTCCCGAACAATATCTGTATCTGTAGGCTTCAGTGAAATCTTACTTGAAGGTGAAGCGCAGCAGCTGTATCTGGTGGAATTACAACGACTTTCTTTAGTAAAATTGTAGGATTCAACGGTGATATTCTTGGGGCATTCCAATTGGCTCTCGCGCTCGCACCATACTACCAAGAATGAACCGTAGACTACTAGTACAATAAAAATGTGATTGGACATTTCAGGAATTGTCAACTCTGGAGACTTTGCATTCAATAGCGAAGACTCTGCAACTTTTATACCACGCCGTTTACTCGGTATTTTGGAACTAAGTGCGCCTGCGTGAGATGATGATTTTGTTGTTATTCCTTATCCAGGAGGGGTTGAATGGGAGAAAGCAGATAAATACACCGTGCTGTTGACGACGGTCCCTATCATGGGAAGTACTCCTGAGTTACACTTTCTCTTTTCTGTTCTCTTTCCTATATGTTTGTATCTAGCTACAGTGATCACTCACCTAGCCGGTCACAGTACAGTACTTCAGCAGTTATGAGTCATAGCCAGACCGCATTATTACCTTTACAGTATTATCTAACTACACGTGTGCAACTCTTAGTAGGTCAAGATTTGTGATACAGGCTCAATATACTTCTACATATGAATAAAGTTCAGTGAAAAAAAATAATTTTTTTTTATACTAACATTGCAGTGGATGGTTTCACATTAGAAGACCTTATACTGACAGAGCAATAGTTACACTGCTATTTTGAGAATTCACAGTAAGATGCCTACTACTTAAACCAAGTCCTTATCTTCATAGTCCGAAACTGTCATAATCTTTTGCTGAATTAAACTTAACATGGACTAGTGCAAATACTGTATAATTGAATCTATAATTATTAGTAGTATTTCAAAAAATTATCTAGCTATTAGCTATTTGTTTTACGCTTACTATTGATGACCTTAGCAATTCATCATTTTATTTTCACCATGGGAATATTACATCAGTGTCACAGACACTATAACCTGTTCAGCTCAACGTCTAGTGATATGGATGGCCATTAAACAACTTCTACTCTACACTGTTAAAAATGGGGTGTATGGGAATCCCGTTTTGGGGTGTCCAGGTAACACTGGCTGTACTACTCCGCATGGGGTGTTTCCATTTCACCTAGAGGAAGTGTTCAGTTACACCCCTGTACACCCTTTATTATACCAAACGGGGTGTTGTGGTACACCCATGTCCAAGTTCTACTACACCCCTATTAGGGCGCATAATGCACCAAATATGGTGTTATTGATACTCTACCAATGGGGTGTTGTGATACTCCCTTAAGCTAGCTACTACAACACTCCAAATGGTGTTCTACAATACTCACTTTATAGCCATATATTTTAGTGTGTAAAATGTATTCCAGTAATCAGCAAATGCAATAAATATTAGTCCGTGATGTGACATTGTATCTGTGTGATAGGTGAAGAATTAACTGTTCATGAATGAATGAAGATGCTCAGGACTTCTTCATACAGCCAGGATGATTAGAACTGTTCATCACTCATGTCAGCTGTGATCTACAAATAGCAACAATAAACAAAAAACAACAAAACATAATGGTAATTGACTTTGGATATTCCATACCCTTTCCCAAATATCAGCATGTCATACTTTTTTCAAAAGTAAATATAAATAAAACATATATTGCACTTGTTTAAAAATGACGACAACAACAATATTAATGTTTAGAAGACAATAAGGACCCAACTTCGTTTATTATTCCATGGACATAATTTGACACTCAAGTCATGTCCATTCCCACACTTTCTCTTGAAGTCTTTATGAAGTTCATCCACACTTTCATTTAACCTATTAGTATCATATCAACACTATATGATTGGAAACATTCTACTAAGTGTCTTTTGTATTGATACCCACTTGTGTACAAACTGACTGTTCGGTTCCCTACCAGTCTTACTGCACACTTCATGTAATAGCTAAAAACAAACTAAAATATTTCTCTCTCCTCCCCACCATACACTCACACTATGACGATCAAATAATTTTCAAATATAGCTTAAAAGGTCCTTTACCAATAAGAAGTGCCCATGATACAGACCTTTATGAAGTGCCTATGATCCTTTATCAACATGAAGTGTCTATAACACAGACCTTTATAAAGTGCCTGTGACCCTTTACCAATACAAAGTGTCCATGCTACAGACCTTAAAGACGGCCCTGTGACCCTTTACCTACATGAAATGTCTATGATACAGATCTTTCCAAAAGGTCCTACAGGATCAAAAATTGTTTACCTAAGTGCCTATATAACAAAAACCTTTTTAAAAATAGTCCAAGTCTATAGTGTATATAACACAGACTTTACCAAGTGGAATCAGAAAACTTTATTAAGTAAAGGTTCACTGAAGTCATTTTATAGGGACCTTCAGTGGGATCAGAAACAGAACTGTATACAAGTGCTATATGATTGTATAGGCTGCATGTGACCCTTTACCAACATGAAGTGTCTATAATACAGACCTTTATAAAGTGCCTGTGACCCTTTACCAATACAAAGTGCCCATGCTACAGACCTTAAAGATGTCCCTGTGACCCTTTACCTACATGAAATGTCTACAATACAGATCCTTCCAAGGTCCCACAGGATCAGAAATTGTTTACATAAGTGCCTATAATACAAACCTTTAGTCTATAAAGTGTATATAACACAGACTTCACCAAGTGGAATAAGAAAACTTTATTAAGTAAAGGTTCACTGAAGTCATTTTATAGGGATCTTAAGTGGGATCAGAAACAGAACTGTGTATACAAGTGCTATATGATTGTATAGGCTGCATGTGACCCTTTACCAACATGAAGTGTCTATAATACAGACCTTTATAAAGTGCCTGTGACCCTTTACCAATACAAAGTGCCCATGCTACAGACCTTAAAGATGTCCCTGTGACCCTTTACCTACATGAAATGTCTACAATACAGATCCTTCCAAGGTCCCACAGGATCAGAAATTGTTTACATAAGTGCCTATAATACAAACCTTTAGTCTATAAAGTGTATATAACACAGACTTCACCAAGTGGAATAAGAAAACTTTATTAAGTAAAGGTTCACTGAAGTCATTTTATAGGGACCTTCAGTGGGATCAGAAACAGAACTGTATACAAGTGCTATATGATTGTATAGGCTGCATGTGACCCTTTACCAACATGAAGTGTCTATAATACAGACCTTTATAAAGTGCCTGTGACCCTTTACCAATACAAAGTGCCCATGCTACAGACCTTAAAGATGTCCCTGTGACCCTTTACCTACATGAAATGTCTACAATACAGATCCTTCCAAGGTCCCACAGGATCAGAAATTGTTTACATAAGTGCCTATAATACAAACCTTTAGTCTATAAAGTGTATATAACACAGACTTCACCAAGTGGAATAAGAAAACTTTATTAAGTAAAGGTTCACTGAAGTCATTTTATAGGGACCTTCAGTGGGATCAGAAACAGAACTGTATACAAGTGCTATATGATTGTATAGGCTGCATGTGACCCTTTACCAACATGAAGTGTCTATAATACAGACCTTTATAAAGTGCCTGTGACCCTTTACCAATACAAAGTGCCCATGCTACAGACCTTAAAGATGTCCCTGTGACCCTTTACCTACATGAAATGTCTACAATACAGATCCTTCCAAGGTCCCACAGGATCAGAAATTGTTTACATAAGTGCCTATAATACAAACCTTTAGTCTATAAAGTGTATATAACACAGACTTCACCAAGTGGAATAAGAAAACTTTATTAAGTAAAGGTTCACTGAAGTCATTTTATAGGGACCTTCAGTGGGATCAGAAACAGAACTGTATACAAGTGCTATATGATTGTATAGGCTGCATGTGACCCTTTACCAACATGAAGTGTCAGACCTTTATAAAGTGCCTGTGACCCTTTACCAATACAAAGTGCCCATGCTACAGACCTTAAAGATGTCCCTGTGACCCTTTCTACAATACAGATCCTTCCAAGGTCCCACAGGATCAGAAATTGTTTACATAAGTGCCTATAATACAAACCTTTAGTCTATAAAGTGTATATAACACAGACTTCACCAAGTGGAATAAGAAAACTTTATTAAGTAAAGGTTCACTGAAGTCATTTTATAGGGATCTTAAGTGGGATCAGAAACAGAACTGTATACAAGTGCTATATGATAGTATAGCTGCCAATTGTTGCCTACACGGTCTATCAAGCCGCTTATTTCATTCAATCAATCAAACTATAGCTTACAACAAATTACTGCTGTTAATCTAGCTCCACAATTATAGAATTTACGCTAAATTGGATAGCCGTAAAAGTTACTAGAATTTTGCCCCTACCCCACTGTGGGCCTGCCCACATGAGATCTTTATCAATGTTAAGTTTTGTAGTCAGAAGTATTTTTGTTGAGTTTTATGGTCATGTGCAGTAGGTAGCGGTAGCGTGTGTATGTGTGTTAGCAAGGATTGTACGATCACAAGACCAGAACATTGCAGCATTTTGTGTGAACAGTAGGCGGGAGTTTGTGTTAGTATATAAGTTGTGTGTCTCGTGGTTTGAGTTAGTTCTATGTCATCTCAATTCGCTGTGTCGTTATCCTGTGTTTAAAGTAATTTAATCCTACCTAAAACCTATTCCTTCGGGCGGGTACAGTTCGCCGGGTAGTCAGCAGGAGGCATACACTCTGGTGGCAGCAACTACTTTGCTGTCTCCAGGTGCGAGAGAGAGAAGGGAGCGAGTAATCCAGACCTAATCGAGCCCACACCCACATCATTCTAATTTAATACAGATAATAACGTTTATCAATAATATATGGCATTTTAAAATAGTAATGTTTAGCACTCCCTATGAATCTTCTAGAACACATCTGCTCGGTAAGGAATGTCTTGTCACAACAATGTAAATCAGATATATGGTAAAGGGTTCCTGATCTAAACAGGTAAACCTGGTCAACCAAATAAATGGTAAAGGGTGTGTTGTCACAATAAGGTAACACAAGTACTTGGTAAAGGGTTCCCGATCCTACATCAACCAATTTCATGGTAAAGGGTGCCTTGAATATTAAAGAATTCCTAAAACCTTGGAAAATATTGAGGTTGTGTCACAGGCATTTGGTCAACCGTAAAGTATGTCAAATACAGTAACCCAGTCTAGAACTTGGTAAAGGGTCCCTAATTCCAATTAACAGGCCCATTCACCAGGACTCACATTTAGTCAGCAATCACACGTTAGGTATCTGACAAGCATAAAGTATTTAAACAGTTATTGTTGGAGTGAGAGAGTTGACAGTCCTGTGATAGGCACTATTAAAGGTGTATCTTAGTTACTAGGCTAATCCTACACAAGGAGTCTAGCTATCATGGTATTTGGTAAAGGTCACCAATCCTAAAAGAGGTGACATTTCAATATATTGGTATAGGGTGTCTTGTCAATAGACATATTAAACTAAACGAACTCTCAATTTTTTGTGCCACATGATGCAGTTTTCCAACCAATGGTCACTAATGTATATTAGCCTCTCCACTCTAACGTTATAAGTGATCATCACGCAACCTTTGTGCATTATCTTATAATTCAAATATCAGCTACAAAATCCAAGCACTAAGTATGTGGAGGTACTCTACTAACTAGAAAAACTGAATCTCACCGTTAGTTAATATAGAAGTGCAGCATGTATCTGCCGTTACTAGAATCATTTGGGGGCTATTCCACAGTGTCAGCTGTCCAGTGGAGGTGCACTGTAGAGGAGTAAAGTCAGACCTATTCAGACTTCTATATTCATAAGCTCCAGTGTCCTCTTAGCTCCATTAATGCTGCAGATAGCATGGTGGAACTCCCAACAGCCTGAAAATAGAGATGGGAAAAAAAGTTAATGAAAGTAACCTCAAGATGTGTTAGACTCCTGATTCTAAATATAGCCCAAACATGTGCTTACATGCATAAAAGGTCATCAAACACTCCTGACTTGAGTAAATATGAATGTGTGCTAAAATGTGATCGAGTACTTTTAACACAATAGTAACTCCTTATCAATGTCTCAGTACTCACATTATGCCAAGCAATACAATCTGTGTCTGCAGCTCTATCCCTGTTTGTCAGCAGTGAATCTATAAAAATACACAATATTTAACCCTTGACTGAGGTTAGGGTTTTATAGTCAGTTGCCTGATCACTACGTGCAAGTTCCAGATAAAATATGCATTCACAATTTAGAAGTAGCTAGCTACTGTCTACTACTATATAATGACTGCCAAAAATTTGAACCAACATCGCAGCAGATTTATTCAGCATATATTCTGGGGGCTGCATCTATGATGCTGAGGCTTCCTTTACTGCTGCAAGATACTAATACAATTTTCAATTTTCAAAACTGGTCATTAAAAAGTTGTAGTTATCCTAAGTCAAACTCAAACATTATACAAATAGCGCACACCACAAATTACGATCACACTAGTTCACCCACACTAAATCACTACCACTTACTTCATCTCAATCACATCTATCTTGGTCTTGGGGGGCTCCGTCTAGCCTGACCTTCACCATCTGCCTCCTACAACTCACACCACCGCGCACAAAATACGCGAAAACTGGAGAATTTTACCACGCATCACGGCCAATGATTGGTAAAGGGTCTTTACAACCAGCTGGGGAGAAAAGGGCGTGGCTGCACTACGAGGAGTAAAAGAAACGTTGCAAACTTACATGAGACATCGGAGGAAAACCGCTCACCTGGAAGCATCATTTACAATTTTTAGGTAGGTTTTGTCTCAGGTGATTTATACAGGTGTGGGGGGGTTGAGGTAGGGGGGGGATTTTGTAGAGTTAATTTAGCCAAATGATAATATTGAAGTCAGACAGATGAAAACAGGACAAACTATTATGAATTATGCACCTCAACTTTATAAAGAAGTATTTGACATTTTAAACGAACTAACAGTACAGTAAGGCTGTGGTTTTTCATATATCTTTTTAATTTTTTTCTTAAAATGTTTTGTCAGGGAAAAAGTATGGAGGGTGAACGAAATGGGATGGGGGTGGGGGGAGGGAATTCCAGCATTGCCATAGTCTCTAGGAAACCCTACCTTTACCTACCCCTATGCTGGGAAATGTATGATATAATTAGAACATAGTTCTGATTCAAATCTCCTCCTCTCTCTTCCTCCCAATAACGTCCACTGCTTACTTGCAGTCTTGTAGAACTTGGTAGTAACCACTGAGGAGTGGCTGTGAACTTAGTAGAGAAAGTGGCTAAAGATTAAGATAGTGGGAAGGGTTGAAAGAATTGCATCTATAACTAATTTTTGGGCTTGTAAGTGGTAGAGATAATACTACCAACAGGGTAAGGAAAAGGTTTTGAATGCTTACACTGAGTCTCCATAGATGATTGGCATTTTCCTGAATTCTAAAAGCCATATCTAAATACGGCAGTAATGTGCTTTTAGCCAAAAACCCAAGTGTGATACTTTTATGTTCAGTTAGATTTTAATTATGGAGCATCCTGGTAAAGGACTAATTACATTCCTTTTGAATACTAATACCACCAGACCCCTTCCCAGTATAGCAGCGGGTAAAGAGTTTGTCTAGGTGAGCTAAAGCCTTGATACGGCCGCACAAAGTTACTAGTTTCTCATGCAACCATCACTGAAAAATAAATTTTTTCATGGTCGTTGATAATGGTCCTGATGTCCATTTCATCTCCATGGGTTAGTACTACTCTCACAACCCTCTAGCTACACAAGTTTTATTGGAGAACAGCTATATCAGACGTAACATTAGCATAGCTATTTGAAGCACATGAGCATAAACTGATATCACCTTGACCCAACAACAGCTCCACTGTGAATAGCTTTTGTCCATCTATTGAGCATTTGTAATAAATTCAAAATGCAATATTTTTTTAGTTCTGTCACTTTTGGTGAAGGCTGAGTCGGTGGCTTGGAAAATGTGAATGGGAAACTAGTGCTAGTTATATCCTGCATTGAACCCACTTACTTGTGTGTGTGTGTGTGTGTCCCTACTCTCTTACCCTTTACCTGCAATAGATGTAGTCGGTCATTTAGAAGGGGCCAAGATATAGCTAGACACAGATGTGCTACAACAAGACCAAGAAAATGATTAACCACTATGCAACTTGTCAATCTGCTTAGCAGAGGAGCATCACCCTTTGAGGGTGGCACGGTTCAAGGTGTGTGTGTGTATGTGTGTGTGTGTGTTGTGTCCTTGGCTCAGGGCCAAGTTCGAGCCCCACTCTGTCAATTTTCCATTTGGTTTTCCATATGCCTCCAGCCAGTCCACCCAGCTGTGATTGGGTACCTGGCATTTGCTGGGGTGCAAATTCAAGGCCTTTCTCATGAAACAGCAATGGTCCAGGTGGGTCTTTGGGTGGCCACGCCACTTGCTATGAGGAAAGGCCTATTCTCCTGCGAGTTCCTAGCCTGGCTCCAGGAGCTTTGCTTGCATGGCTCACAGTGCCTGCTTAGTGCACAGGCATCCTGGGTCTGCCAGGTGTGCATGACCGCTTAGCGGCAGCAAGAGATTTACAAATTTGTATTTGGATGTGTGTGCATGTTCTTAGATGGACACTAATTGGTGGAGTTGAGGAACTATGAGCACGTGTTGGAGGATGTACTATGCTAGATGTTTGAACACAGCCATGTGAAGCACCACTGTTTTGTTCATAAGAGCTACAGGTATGTAACTGGGATATATGTTTTTGTTGCATTTTATTAATGTTTTCTCTTTTTGTCAGGCTGTAACGATTGCAATGAAGTGATTTCAAGAAGTAAATGAAGACTATCTCTAAGTACAAGTGACGTTTGTACGACATGTCTATCGAACATTACGTCTTTGTTTTTTTTTCTTTTTGTGATTATTTTACTGTTGATTATCTTTTGTTGGATTGTGATTATTGCATGTCTGTATTAAATGAATTGAAAAAAATAAAGGAAGTCGTATGATCAGCTGGTAGTGTTGAACCTAATAGTCCTGTCTGCTTATTATTCTGCTGCAAATGGACATTTATCTGGGATACGGAGGGCGATAGCAACGGAATACACCTCATTACTGGGGACAGGTGGTGGTGTTATTGTGATATTTTGATCAATGACATGCAATCACAGCAGTGTTGTTGTTCCTTAGTTATTCTAAACAATGCTTACACACTGGCTATGCTACATACATGTATATGCATACAGATCAAACCATCTCATTCAGATTCATAGACCAGTGTCTAGTGCACTCTACCCGTAGTTTTTAGATACATTAGCAACTTATTTCTCAAAAGTCAGTTTGGCCCAGATCACAGGTGGAGGCCTTGGTCGCTATGCAACTGGTCCTGCGGAGGTGTGCAGATGGTGCAGGTCACAGGTGGAGGCCTTGGTCGCTGAGCAATTAGTGTCATGCTGCAGGGTGTGCAATGGATTTCCAGATAATCAGTAATGCATGCATATTTAATATGCATGCATAATAATATATCATGCATATTTAATATGCACGAGGCGCGAAATCCAAGACCTTGCGGATTAAACGTGTCCTTACATATATAGTAGAACAAGTTCTTCCTTTATCACACTAACAATACTTATTACATGGTGACCATGGGCTCCTCCTACGTAAGGTGGAGCCATAGCATGATCCCAAGCAAGTATCAATTTAATTGCACAGCAACTGCAGTCTCTCTATATACCATTTTTATTGTGTCTGAACTGATTGTTATGCAATTTGTATTTAGATATGTGCCATAGGTTAAAAAATAGGTGGAGGTTGTGGTCCTGTGCAAATGTTAGTGTCATCATGAGCGATGCAATAGTACAATGATGAGGTTTATGTAGTTAGCACCCACCACACTGAATGCATAACAACTGCATGGCCTTCCTACCTATGGTATATTATTATATACCTTACAGCACAACTTTTTGTACATGCATCTCAGGATATGGAATGTGTGCAATTGGATCTAATGCATCTATAAGTAGAGGCCATAGTCGCAATAGCATTCCCTCAATGTGTAACGGGCTCTGATATTCTTTACTCCGATTTTACACTTGCCAAGTTAGTATACTCATGTTTGCTATTGCTGCCTTTTATTTATTTAAACAAAACTGAATAAAAATAATAATATACATCAGTTTTAGTAACAGGTCCTCAATCACACCACAACAGAACCAAGCAAGCTTACTGCTAACATACACCCATTTTAAACTTTGATTTTCTGCAAATAATTGTAGCATGTCACGCTACCAAGTCTACTAGATCATATGAGTGTGAATGAAACGAAATCAGTGAAATGACAACTAGTACAGCTAGTTTGTAGTTCAGTCTCATAGAAGATGTATACAGTAGAGTGACTGCAGAGAACCCCAAGGCTCCCAGAGAACAGCTCATGGAAAACGATCTCTGAATGGTAGACATATGACATTCCCAGCAGTCCGGATGACCAGATCCTTTGGTAAATTAGACTCCATCACAAGCGAAGGCCAACTTGGATTATTACCTACATATAATAATAATAATAACAGCGGTAGTAGTAGTAATACTAATAATATTATTAATAATAATAATTAACAACAACAGCAATGTATAACTAGAAAAAAAAAAAATCCTGACTGATGAGGATAAAAATAATGAAATTAGAGTAGTAATCCTATAGCCGAGTCATTAAAAAAAAAAAAAAAAATGTGTGGCATTTAATTGAAATTACAACATTGACAGTGACAACACTGACAGAGTGACAGGACTGACTGATGACAGATTGACTGACTGACTGATGACAGATTGACTGAACACACTGACTGACTAACAGATTGACTGATGACAGATTGACTGACAGATTGACTGATGACACATGACTGACTAACAGATTGACAGACTGACAGAACTGATGACACATTGACTGACTGACAGATTGACTGACAGATTACTGACGACTGACGACTGACATTGACTGACTAACAGATTGACTGACGACAGATTGACTGACTAACAGATTGACTGACTAACAGATTGACTGACAACAGATTGACTGACGACACATTGACTGACTGACAGATTGACTGACTAACAGATTGACTGACGACAGATTGACTGACTAACAGATTGACTGACGACAGATTGACTGATAACAGATTGACTGACGACACATTGACTGACTGACAGATTGACTGACTAACAGATTGACTGACGACCTCTAGTGACTGGTCATATGAGAACCTTAGTCACTGGTAAATGAGAACCCATCACTACCTCTAGTCACTGGTCTATGAGAACCCAATCACTATCTCAGTCATGGTCACATGAGACCTTCATCAATACCTTAGTCCTGATCAATGAGAGCCCCATTCACTACACTTGTCACTGGTCACATGAGAACCCATCACTACCTCTAGTTCACGAAGTCATATGAGAACCCCATTCACATCTCTAGTAACTGGTCACATGAGACCTTCCTCACTACCTCTAGTCACTTTGATCACACGAGAACCCCATCACTACCTCTAGTCACTGGTCATACGAGAACCCCATCACTATCTCTAGTCACTGGTCATACGAGAACCCCATCACTATCTCTAGTCACTGGTCATACGAGAACCCCATCACTATCTCTAGTCACTGGTCACATGAGAACATCACTACCTCTAGTCACTGATCACATGAGAACCCCATCACTACCTCTAGTCACTGGTCATACGAGAACCCCATCACTACCTCTAGTCACTGGTCATATGAGAACCTCATCACTACCTCTAGTCACTGGTCATATGAGAACCCCATCACTACCTCTAGTCACTGGTCATATGAGAACCTCATCACTACCTCTAGTCACTGGTCATACAAGAACCCCATCACTACCTCTAGTCACTGGTCATACGAGAACCCCATCACTACCTCTAGTCACTGGTAATATGAGAACCCCATCACTACCTCTAGTCACTGGTCATACGAGAACCCCATCACTATCTCTAGTCACTGGTCATATGAGAACCTCATCACTACCTCTAGTCACTGGTCATATGAGAACCCCATCACTACCTCTAGTCACTGGTCATATGAGAACCTCATTACTACCTCTAGTCACTGGTAATATGAGAACCCCATCATAACCTCTAGTCACTGGTCATACGAGAACCCCATCACTATCTCTAGTCACTGGTCACATGAGAACTTCATCACTACCTCTAGTCACTGATCACATGAGAACCCCATCACTACCTCTAGTCACTGGTCACATGAGAACTTCATCACTACCTCTAGTCACTGGTCACACGAAAACCCCATCACTACCTCTAGTCACTGGTCACATGAAAACCCCATCACTACCTCTAGTCACTGGTCACATGAAAACCCCATCACTACCTCTAGTCACTGGTCACATAAGAACCTCATCACTACCTCTAGTCACTAGTCACATGAGAACCTCATCACTACCTCTAGTCACTGGTCATATGAGAACCCCATCACTACCTCTAGTCACTGGTCACATAAGAACCTCATCACTACCTCTAGTCACTGGTCACATAAGTTAAAAATGACCACTAAGTCTGAAGTACAAACATCCACACAAACATTCTGACTGTGTGGTGTGACCATACCCTAGTAACTGAATATAAGTTTCAGTAGCAACTCATATCCAATAACACACAAACATACACATATTGACTACAACTCTCAGCAACAATGATCTCCTACATAACTGCACAAAATACACACACAAAGTCCAGCAACACAGGACTGCACATGACATGACTGCACAAGATACACATCACACAGATTTCAATGCCCAGCATGACTGCCTTGTAAACACCTACACACTCTACACCAACTTATGGTCAGTAGTGACAAGTTTTACCAACCACAAACCTATATGTTGTACTTGTGGTGGTCAGACCCAGCCATGCCTCAACCACAACATTCCAAACTTAGTCCATTCCACTGGCTGGCCTCCATCAACTACTGCAAGCCAGAGCATCAGTGTATAAACTGGTAAACTGTTTACTTTTAGCCAAATAATTCTTCAAATTCCATCAATCTGCCACATGTGTGTGTTAGGGAAGAAAAACACCTAAGCTGAGCTAACAGTGTAAGCGTCACTCACTGCTCCATTAAAAGCACAGCTACAGTCAATCATCTCATTCCCCAATAATCAAAATCTAGCCAAATTCATAGAAATAAAATGAAATAAACACCATGATGACCTAATGAAGTGGACACATAGTGGCCTAATGAAGTGGACACATGGTGACCTAATGAAGTGGACACATGGTGACCTAATGAAGTGGACACATGGTGACCTAGTGAAGTGGACACATGGTGACCTAATGAAGTGGACACATGGTGACCTAGTGAAAGTGGACACATGGTGGGCCTATGAAGTGGGACACATGGGACCTAGTGAAATTGGACAAATGGATGACCGAAAAATTTTTTGAAGTGGACACATGGTGGCCTATGAAGTGGACAAATGGTGGCCTAATGAAGTGGAAACATGTGGTGACCTAATGAAGTGGACACATGGTTGACCTAGTGAAGTGGACACATGTGACCTAATGAAGTGGGACACATTGTGGCCTAATGAAGTGGACACATGGTGACCTAGTGAAGTGGACACATGGTGGCCTAGTGAAGTGGACACATGGTGACCTAGTGAAGTGGACACATGGTGACCTAATGAAGTGGACACATGGTGACCTAATGAAGTGGACACATGGTGACCTAATGAAGTGGACACATGGTGACCTAATGAAGTGGACACATGGTGGCCTAATGAAGTGGACACATGGTGACCTAATGAAGTGGACACATGGTGGCCTACTGAAGTGGACACATGGTGACTTAATGAAGTGGACACATGGTGACCTAATGAAGTGGACACATGGTGACCTAATGAAGTGGACACATGGTGACCTAATGAAGTGGACACATGGTGGCCTAATGAAGTGGACACATGGTGGCCTAATGAAGTGGACACATGATGACCTAATGAAGTGGACACATGGTGGCCTAATGAAGTGGACACATG